>OHKP01000036.1_pt1 | contig 90909 bp, 67 predicted proteins | sample 1568861 | NCBI WGS metagenome assembly OHKP01 (sample SAMEA3879524, study PRJEB24766) | human gut metagenome | biome: human-associated habitat; feature: feces | place: USA | collected 1985/1987 | reverse complement strand
GAAATGCTCCGAAAATAGCGGGTGGTTTCAAAAGATTTTTATGATTCTTAAATTTTTGTGATGATTTTTAAATCTTTGTGACGTCAAAAACCACTTTTGAAATCACAAAAATGTAGGACATGTTTGCCGGCATGAATCATTCGTCCAAATTGACAATAATTCATTTCTCAAAAGAGCAAATTTTCTTATCTTTACAGAGATAATGATGCACGACATGATATCAGGCCACCGACAACGGCTTCCCAGAACTGACGCGCTATCTGCGAACCGTCATTACGGTAAAATAAGGAAGCGTTCAAGGATTACTAACGTTGCACGAACAACAAATTTAATAATATGAACAAAGTAACTGCGATTGTATGTGCTGGATTGTGTGCCATTCCTATGGCAGCACAGCCACAGCTGAACAAAAACAACATTGACGAAGTACTCAAGGCTATGACACTTGAGGAAAAAGCCTCTCTTCTGGTCGGGGCGGGCTGGGGAAGTGTTGCGGCCGGCTCGATGACGGCTTTTGACGAATCCACAGTGTCAGGAGCTGCCGGAACAACCCGTGCGATTCCACGTCTGGGAATTCCTCGGACAGTACTTGCGGACGGCCCTGCCGGACTTCGCATAAACCCTATCAGGGAAGGTGACAGCAAGACCTATTACTGCACCGGTTTCCCGGTAGGAACCGTAATGGCATCTACTTGGAATGCCCCTCTGGTACAGCAGCTTACGACTGCAATGGGCGAAGAGGTGAAAGAATATGGCGTGGATGTCCTTCTGGCACCTGGCCTGAATCTCCACAGAAACCCGCTCTGCGGGCGTAACTTCGAATACTATTCAGAAGACCCTCTCCTTACTGGAAAAATTGCGGCCGCTTATGTGAATGGTATCCAAAGCAACGGCGTGGGCGTAAGTGCAAAGCATTTCGCCGGAAACAACCAGGAGACCAACCGTCTCAAGGCCGATTCCCGCATCAGCACAAGAGCCCTCCGCGAGATGTATTTGAAAGGCTTCGAAATCGTAGTGCGCGAGTCTCACCCTTGGACTGTCATGTCATCATATAATAAGATCAATGGTGTCTATACACAGGAAGACCGCGAACTCCTGACCACAATCCTCCGCGACGAATGGGGCTTCGACGGCATCGTGATGACGGACTGGACCGGAACCAGAAACACCACTGCGCAGGTACACGCACAGAATGACCTCATGGAACCGGGCAATGATGAACAGATCGAGAATATTGTCAATGCAGTAAAGGATGGCAGCCTTGATATCGCTGACGTGGACAAATGCGTGCGCAACATGCTGGAATACATCGTCCGTACCCCACGTTTCAACAAATATAAGTTCTCCAATGCTCCTGAACTTGAAGCTCATGCTGAACTCGTCCGCAAGGCGGCTGCTGAGGGCTTGGTCCTTCTTAAGAATGACGCATCCGTCCTTCCTATGAAAGATGTGAAGAACGTGGCTCTCTACGGAGTAGGTTCTTACGACTTTGTTGCAGGCGGTACAGGTTCGGGAAATGTGAACAAGCCATATATCCGCAACATTGCAGAAGGTCTTGAGTCTGACGGCTTTGCAGTGGATAAGGACATCCGCGAATGGTACGAGCAGTACATCAAGTTCTCTAGACTTGACGCAAAGAACTCTTCGACCAATCCTTTCAGCATCCTTCTCGGCGAAGCCGTGGTAGGCGAGTTGAATGTAAACAGGGCTTTCATTGACAGGAAAGTCGCTTCTACCGACATCGCTGTCCTCACCATCACCAGAAATGCAGGTGAGGGTGCAGACCGCAGAAGCGTTGACGGCGACTTCACTCTTACAGGCCGCGAACGCGAACTCCTCCAGAACCTCTCGGATGCATATCATGCTGCAGGCAAGAAAGTTATCGTTGTCCTCAATATCGGTGGCGTCATCGAGACCGCTTCATGGAAACACATTCCGGATGCTATCCTCCTCGCCTGGACCCCTGGTCAGGAAGGCGGCTATACAGTAGCAGACGTTCTCTGCGGCAAGTCATATCCATCAGGAAAACTCCCTATGACATTCCCTGTCTCATACTTCGATATCCCTTCATCATTCAACTTCCCTTACAACTACACGGGCCGTCCGGCTATGAATCCGTTCACAACCAGTAAGCAGACCGCGAAGGAAATAAAGGATGTGGACTACGTGGATTACAACGAGGATATCTGGGTAGGATACCGTTACTTCAATACCGTCGGCAAGCAGGTTTCATATCCGTTCGGATTCGGTCTCTCTTACACCACATTCGAGTACAGCAACCCTGTAGTGAAGGTGGGAAAGGACGGAAACGTAACTGCTTCTATTACAGTACGCAACAATGGTCCTGCAGCCGGCAAGGAGGCAGTCCAGCTCTATGTTGCAGCACCTGACGGAGGTCTCGTTAAACCGGCAATGGAACTCAAGGCATTCGCCAAGACCCGCGAGCTCAAACCTGGCGAAAGCGAAGTATTGTCAATGACAATCGACCCTTATACCCTGGCATCTTTCAATGAGACTGCTTCAAGGTGGGAAACCGCTGCCGGAACGTACAATGTGAAGTTCGGCGCATCTTGCGAAGATATACGTGCCAATGCTGCTTTCAAACTTGCAAAGGCCATGACCTGGAATGTGAACCGTGTTATGGAACCTGAAGTGGAACTGAACATAATGAAAGTGAAATAGGTTGCACAATTCTGACCTGAAACCACTATAACACACACAATTTCTCCGCTCCCTTGTGCGTTTCGCACGGGGGAGTTTTGCTTTGTAAATCCTCCGTATTTTTGATAAAGTGCGATTTCATTTGTAATTTTGTGAGTTGTTAGGAATTATGCGCAAAAAGACGCCTCGGACAAGAGAATTCCACAAAGATAATATTGACTGAAACCTGACATTTGATATGAGCGGAAATTACACAGAAGAAAAGAAATACATTATAGAGTCGGAAGTCCCATGCTATGATGTCGATTCGAATATGGATTTGAAGCCGGCAGCCTTCATGGACATGGCCCAGGAAATAGCTTATCAAGCAGCAACGGCACTCGGATTCGGATATGACGCACTCCAGACGGAGGGAAAAGCCTGGGTATTGTCAAGGATGCACTTCGACTTCATGCGACATCCTAAATGGCGTGAGTCCGTGAAACTCTCCACATGGCACAAGGGACCTTACGGCCCGTTCTATCTCAGGGACTTTACATTGGAAAGCCCTGAAGGAGAGATGCTTGTGCGCGGAACAAGTTCGTGGGTGATTATAGATGTCGCCAACAGGACCATGTGTCGTACTGCCGAAATCATGGAGATGATACCTGAGGATACGATATGTCATGACAATGCCATCGAAAGGCCTGCCGACAAGGTCGTGATGCCTCGTGGCGTGACACCGGAACCTGCAGGAGTCCACAAAGTGGAATTTTCCGATGTCGATCTGCTCGGTCATACGAACAATGCCAGATATGTCGTCTGGGCGATGGACTGCATTGACTTCGAGGAACTTAAGCATAAGGTCGTGAAATCATTGACAGTCAATTTTATTCATGAAACCAGGCCTGGCGAGGAAGTCGTCCTCGAAAAGGTACGCACAGAAACCGCAAACGGGGACATAACGTATGTCATAGAAGGCAAGACCGGAGACAAGGCCTGCTTTATCGTGAAAATTAATTTGTAACCAACTATAAATATCTATTTATGCGAGATTTGTTCTTGGGCACTGGTATTGCGCATACCATCCTGCTCTTCGCCACAGTGATTGCAATCGGCCTGTATCTGGGACGATTCAAATTCAAGGGCATCTCCATCGGCTCCACATGGATTCTGTTTATCGGCATTCTGCTCAGCCACTTCGGCTTCAGAGGTGACCCGCACATCCTTTCATTCATGAAGGACTTCGGTCTTATCCTGTTTGTATTCAGTATCGGACTTCAGGTAGGCCCGGGATTCTTCCATTCATTCAGGAAAGGAGGACTTACGATGAACATGCTTGCAGTGACACTCGTCATGCTTGCAGTCCTTGTGACATACGTCATCCATCTTGTCACGGGAGAAGATCTGCACACAATGACAGGTGTGATGTCAGGTGCCGTTACCAATACACCTGGCCTCGGTGCTGCCCAGCAGACCCTTTCTGATGCCATGATTGCTGAAGGCTCATCACAGGATGCCGCTACAGCCGCTACATCTGCTATCGCGTCAGCTTACGCCGTCTCATATCCTATCGGTGTGCTCGGAGTTATCTTCCTTCTCATTTTCTTCAAGGCCATTTTCAATGTTGACCTTAACAAAGAGAAAGAGGAACTCGATGATGAGGGCAAGCTCGGAACAGGAGCGATACGTGCAAGTTTTGCGGTCAAGAATCCTGCCATTTTCGGAAGAAAAATCGGTGACGTAACCAAGGACAATGGCGACAGGTTCGTCATTTCCAGAGTCCTTAGAAACGGTGAGCTCTGTGTCCCTTCTTCAGATCTGGTCTTGAAAGAGAATGATAGACTTCTTATCGTGACATCCCCTGACGCTGAAGACCTCGTCAAGATTCTCTTCGGTGACGAAATCGAGATGTCTTACAAGGAGTGGGATAGCGAGGGCAACAATATGGTCGTGAAGAAAATCACGGTTACCAAGTCATCCATTACAGGCCGAAGCCTCAGAGACCTGAATGTCAGGTCAATATACGGAGTGACCATTACCCGTGTGTTCCGTTCAGGAGTAGAACTCGTGGCCAGACCGGACCTCTATCTCCACGTGGGAGACAGCCTTCTTGCAGTGGGACCTGAAGATGCTATGGACAAGGTCGCAGGACTCTTCGGAAACAAGGCAGCCAGCCTCAGCCACCCTAACCTCATTCCTATCTTCTTCGGAATCGTGGTCGGTGTAATCTTCGGAAGCCTTCCTATCAAGTTCCCTGGAATTCCTCAGCCTATCAAGCTCGGACTTGCCGGCGGACCTCTCATCATTGCCATCCTGCTCGGCTATTTCGGACCTAAGCTCAAGATTACGACTTATACGACATTGAGTGCGAACATGATGATCAGGGAAATCGGTATTTCATTCTTCCTTGCAGCCGTAGGACTTGGTGCCGGTGAGAACTTCATCAGTTCTATCGTGAACGGAGGTTACTGGTGGATTCTCTATGGTGCGCTTATAACATTGGTACCTGTAACCTGCGTCGTGCTTCTTGGAAGACTCGTGTTCAAACTGAATTTCTATCAGATCTGCGGTCTCATCTCCGGTGGAACCACAAACCCTCCTGTACTCGCCTTCTCTCAGGAAGTTTACGGAACAAACTATCCTTCCATCAGTTATGCTACCGTATATCCTCTGACAATGTTTATGCGAGTTCTGATGGCCCAGCTTATAATATTGTTTACGTTGTAAACTTTTACAATACAATGTTTGAATTGCTTTATCCTGGCTCACCTGCTCCGGTCCTCCCGAAGCAGGTGGCCGGTGTTTCTGAAGAGGCGGTTGTCAATGCTGCCGAGATGCTGCCGATCGTGAGGGAGAACGGCCTGGTCTATGCCCAGGCGACCAGGGCATACTGCCACGGCGGCTCAATGCTTCTTCACCCCGTTGTCCACCTGCATATTATCAACAGGTTCGACCAGCTTTATCTCCAGAAACGCTCCATGAAGAAAGACCTTCTTCCCGGAATGTGGGATACGGCCGTAGGCGGCCATGTGGATTATGGTGAATATATCTCTGAGGCTCTATTCCGCGAGTCATCAGAAGAACTGAAATTCACGGAGTACAATCCGATATGGCTCGGCAATTATGTTTTCCACAGCAATGTGGAATGTGAACTTGTCAATATCTTCGCGGCCGTAGGTAATTTCACCCCTCAGCCGGACCTTGACGAGGTCGCGGAAGGACGTTACTGGCCAATGGAAGAAATCGAAGAAAATATTGGAAAATCCATTTTTACACCTAACTTTGAAAGTGAGTTCCGGAGAATAAGAAAGTCTCTGGAAGCATTATTATAAAACGCTATCACGATGGCCACATTCAAGATTTTGTCAGGAGCCCCTCTTAACAGTACTCCTGATTTGCGCAAAGCCGCAGACTCATTGACAGAGGATTTTATTCTCATAAATACCAAGCCATTCCCATATGAGCTCGGCTATCTGGCGCTTGAGCGCTTTGCCGAAGTCGCAGAGTACACAGGCGCAGATATGCTCTATTCGGATCATTATGAGATAGTTCCGGGACCGGACGGGAAGGACGAAAGACGCAGACATCCTGCTATCGAATGTCAGCCTGGAGCACTCCGTGACGATTTTGACTTCGGCCCGCTGGTAGTTTTCAGGTCAAGCTCTTTCCTCAAGGCGGTAGCCGAACTCGATGAGAATGACGTATATGGAGCCATGTATGACCTCCGCCTCAGGATGGACAAGAAAATCCACATCGGGGAGTATCTTTATACATCAGTCGAGACCGACCTCAGAAAGTCAGGCGAGAAACAGTTCGACTATGTCGATCCTAAGAACCGCGCGGTGCAGATCGAAATGGAAAGAATCTGTACAGACTATCTCAAGCGTATCGGCGCATATATCGCCCCTGGCTTCAAGAAAGTCGAACTCGACCCGGACATGAAGTCAGATGTGCTCGCTTCAGTGGTCATCCCTGTCTTCAACAGAGTCCGCACCGTGGCCGATGCCGTGAAGAGCGCACTCTCGCAGAAATGCGACTTCGATTTCAATGTCATCGTGGTGGACAACCATTCTACCGACGGTACGTCCGAGATTCTCGCATCCATAGACGACCCTAGGCTCGTTGTCATTGTCCCTGAGAGATTTGACCTCGGAATCGGAGGCTGCTGGAACATGGCCGTACACGACAACCGTTGCGGAACCTATGCTCTGCAGCTCGACAGCGATGACGTCTATATGGACGAAAATACTCTTCAGAAAGTTGTGGACAAATTCCGTGAGGAAGGCTGCGGAATGGTCATCGGCTCATACATGATGACCAACTTCGACATGAAGCCGATACCCCCGGGAGTCATTGACCATAAGGAATGGACAGATGAAAACGGTAGAAACAATGCGCTCAGAGTCAATGGTTTGGGCTCGCCTCGCGCTTTCTATGTACCGTTCCTCAGGAAAATCAATCTTCCTAACGTAAGTTATGGCGAAGACTATGCGGTCGGCCTCCGAATCAGCCGCGAGTACCGCATCGGACGAATCTATGAGCCGATTTACTGCTGCCGCAGATGGGAAGGCAACTCCGATGCAGCGCTCGATATCGTAAAAGTCAATGCCAACAATCTTTACAAGGATGCTATCCGCACATGGGAACTCCAGGCAAGACTTGCCATGAGTGACGCGGAGAAGAATCTGTAGTGAAATACAGGCTGGTACCTAATGACAGCCGGGCTTCGGCCGGACAAAGCACAGGGAATACAATTATGGACAATATCATTGACAAGTTCGTCCTTGACCAGCTTTCTGTCTGGCCGATGGCGGCATCTAATTTCAGGGACCTCAAGAATGTCGAGACCAGAAGTCTGGAAGTCGGCGGGCTTGAGGTAAGGCTTCAGCACAATCCTGCAAGAATCAGGTCTTCAGCGGCCAAAGTGGACAAGGCTTCGCTTCAGGCCAGGAAATGCTTCCTTTGCAGCGAAAACCGTCCGCAGGAGCAGATTTCGATGGAGTTCGAGGGCCGTAAGGGCAGGAAATACAACATCCTCATAAACCCTTATCCGATTTTCCCTGAGCATCTTGTAATAGCGAGAAATACTCATGTGCCTCAGTCCATCTGGCACAGGCTACCTGATATGACGGATCTTGCAAGGCATCATCCGTCATTCACTATTTTCTATAACGGACCGAAATGCGGTGCCTCGGCACCTGATCATTTCCATTTCCAGGCATGCCCGAGAGGCCTTATGCCATTGGAAAATGACATTGATAGGCTCCTTGACGAAAAAAAAGCAGGAAAACCTGCAGAAACATTGACCTGGCTCACTTCGGTTCAGGATGCGGAACTCTTTCATTATGACAAGTTTACGAAGGGTGTCTTTGTTCTGGCCGCGACGACTTCGAAGTCCATGGCGAAGCTGTTCTACAGGCTTTTGGACTGTCTGCCGCAGAGGGAAGACGAGACAGAGCCGATGTTCAATCTGCTGGCATGGTACAAGCCGAAGCCTTCCCAGAAGATTTCCGGAATATCCCACGGAAGGTTCGGGGAATATAGGGCAGTGCTGCTGGCCAGGGACAAGCACCGCTCCCATCATTATTTCACGGATGGTCCCGACCACCTGACCATGAGCCCCGGCTGCGCTGACATGGCAGGACTCTTCATCGTCCCAAATACCGATGATTATCAGAAGCTTGACCCGTCGATGCTGGAGAGTATGCTTTCGGAGGTTTCCATCAGTGGAGATACCGAAAGAAATGTCATACGAAAACTTACCAGGAGCCAGCAGGAGGTCCATGTCGGCATAATGTCCGGCAAAGAAATCGAATTCGAAATCATCTCGGACGGCGCCGGAAGGCAGAAAGTCTTATATGAAAACGGACGTATATCCTACAACGGAGTGCTTTACGACGAGCTGACCTTCGATGCCCAGACGATGTCTGCGATGTTCGCAGAGCCTACGTTCATCCTCTATGGTGTGACCATCGGTGTGGATTTCCATTGGGAAAGGAGACAGACCCAGAAGTTCGCCGGCACCCTGAAATTCATCGTCGAGGACGACCATATTGTCGCTGTCAATGTCATTGGCGCGGAAGATTATCTTCTCAGCGTGATATCCTCCGAGATGAAAGCCTCGTCGTCACTTGAATTCCTGAAAGCCCATGCCGTCATTTCCAGATCATGGCTCATGGCCCAGATAATGTCCCGCAGCCGGCACGAACATGATGTCAAACCGTCTGTAAAAGAGGACTTTACGGATGAAAACGGGGTACGCCATCTGGTGTGCTGGCAGGACAGGACAGACCACAGACTATTCGATGTCTGCGCAGACGACCATTGCCAGAGATATCAGGGATTGACGATGGCAGTAGGCGAGAACGTCCGCAAGGCCATCGACCAGACCTGGGGCGAAGTCCTCATGTATAACGGCAAAGTCTGCGATGCGCGCTTCTCCAAATGCTGCGGCGGTATGATGGAGCGCTTCAGCACCTGCTGGAACGACACCGACTTCCCGTATCTGGAGGCCGTGCCGGACATGCCTACCGCAGACGCGGAGACGATACCTGACCTGACGGTCGAGGCCAATGCAGAAAAATGGATTATGGGAGGGGTCAATGCTGAAGAGGATTCTTTCTGCAACACTTCCGACAACAAGGTCCTCTCACAGGTTCTGAACGATTACGACATGGAGACCGCGGACTTCTTCAGATGGAAACAGGAGTACGACAGGGCGGAACTTTCTGAAATCTTCCGCTCAAGATCCGGAATGGAAATAGGCACGATTACAGGACTCAAACCTCTTAAGCGTGGCCCGTCCGGAAGGATAATGCTTCTCGAAGTGACTGGAACTGAAGGTTCTGCAGTAATTGGCAAAGAATTGACAATCAGAAAGTTCCTTTCCAGGTCGCATCTGAAAAGCTCAGCATTCATCGTCAAGGAAGACGGAGACAAGATAACATTCTACGGAGCCGGATGGGGGCATGGAGTAGGCCTTTGCCAGATAGGCGCGGCCGTCATGTCCGTAAGAGGATACAAGTATAAGGATATCCTTTCGCATTATTATCCCGGCAGCATATGCTCCGTAATGACAACATTGAACAATAACTGATTATGAACAATACACGACTCAAATCACCATGGTGGTGGATTCCGACATTGTACTTTGCGGAAGGAATACCATATTTCATTGTCAACAACATATCGGTGACCATGTTCACGAAGATGGGCGTACCGAATGGCGAAATGGCGCTGTTCACCAGCCTTCTCTATCTTCCATGGACATTGAAGCCGCTCTGGAGCCCGCTTGTGGATATATTCAGGACCAAGAGATGGTGGATCGTGATGATGCAGATTATCATGTCGGCAGCATTCGTCCTGCTCACATTCAGCATCCCTCATCCTTCCAATGAAGTCATCGACGGAATGAACACGCCTATATCAATGTTTACTTTCACATTGATTTTGTTCGTGATAACAGCCTTTGCCTCGGCTACACATGACATCGCGGCAGACGGCTTCTACATGATTGGCCTGGACCATGGACAGCAATCCTTCTTCGTCGGCATCCGAAGCACATTCTACAGACTCTCTTCCATTTTCGGACAGGGAGTCCTCGTGGTTATCGCCGGTCTGCTGGAAGAAAAGACGGGAAATATCCCTATGGCCTGGATGCTCACTATGGCGACGACAGCCGTATTGTTCTCATTGATAACACTATATCATACTTTTGCGATTCCGCGTCCTTCGGGCGACAAGCCTGTCAATGAATCCGGCGGTTCTTTCGGCGGCGAGTTCGCGCAGGCCTTCGTGACTTTCTTCAAGAAGCCCGGTGTCTGGATTGCCATCGTATTCATGCTGCTTTACAGACTTCCTGAGGCATTCCTCCTGAAGATGGTCAATCCGTTCCTCCTGTCACCTGCACAGCATGGCGGCCTCGGTCTCCCGACTTCCACAGTCGGAGTCGTTTACGGAACAATCGGCGTCCTGGCATTGACAATCGGCGGTATCATCGGTGGTATGGCGGCATCCCGCTGGGGACTGAAGAAATCCCTCTGGCCGATGGCTGCATGCATGACCCTCCCGTGTCTGACATTTGTCTATCTGAGCATGATAATGCCGCATAACCTCGTGATAATCAGCATCTGTGTCGCTGTGGAGCAGTTCGGATACGGCTTCGGTTTCACGGCATACATGTTGTTCATGATGTACTTCTCGGAGGGTGAGTTCAAGACGTCACACTATGCAATCTGCACGGCCTTCATGGCGCTCAGCATGATGATTCCGGGTGCGTTTGCCGGATATCTGCAGGAAATGCTTGGCTATGAGGCATTCTTCTGGATGGTAATCATCTGCTGCATCGGTACGGTTGCCGTGACAAAACTCATCAAAGTGGATCCCGAATACGGTAAAAACAAATAAAATATGAAACCGAACCTGAAAATACTGGTGGCCATGACTGCGCTTGCCGTAGTTTCATGCGGAACGCAGAGAAAAGCTGTTAAAGATGATAAAGTTGCAGACACTCAGAAGGTTGCCCCTGAGGTTTCCGTAAAGTCAGAGGCTCCTGTCAAGTTCGCATCACGCGACAATGCTGAAGGCCGTCTGGCTTTCGGCCTGTCCCTTTTCAATGCGGCTGTCGCCAATTCCGATGAGGACGCCAACGTCGTTGTGTCGCCATACAGCGCAGGAGCGGCATTGTCAATGCTGGCGGAGGGCGCTGCAGGCGAGACTAAGGAGGAACTTGTCAATGCCTTGAGAAAATCCTCTTACAGCGGCTCAGTTCCCAGTGCCGGAAAGGGCTATATAATATCATCAGCAAACTCCGCCTGGATCCGTAAAGGCTTCCCTGTCAATGCGGATTACCGCATCCTGCTCGAAAAGAACTATTCTGCCAAGATAGCTGAACGTGATTTCTCCAGCCGTGCCACTGTCAATGAGATAAACAAGTGGTGCTCCGACAAGACTGCCGGAAGGATTCCTGAAATCATCGACCAGATAAATCCGGACATGATGATGTTCCTCATCAATGCATTGTATTTCAAGGCCCCATGGGAGTATCAGTTCGACAAGAATGACACTTTCGACTCCGATTTCCATTCTCCGGCAGGAGACCAGACTGTGCCGTTCATGCATATCAGCAGGGAATTTCCATGCGGGGAAATCGAGGGCTGCAAATTCGTGTTCCTTCCATACAAATCCGGTGAGTACCAGATGGCAATCTGCCTCCCGTCAGAGGGAATGAGCATCTCGTCAATGTTGCCTCACGTGACCTCGTCGATGTTCGAATCTGCTCTGGACCAGGCAACTACACGAAAAGTGGCATTGTCAATGCCGAAGTTCAAGGTCAATACGACCGCTGTCCTGAATAGTATCCTCATGTCTCTCGGTGTGGAGAAAGCCTTCTCGAAGGGAGCTGATTTCAGCGGTATCACATCAGCCGGCGTCGCCGTGGACCAGGTGAAGCAGAAATGTTTTGTCGAGGTCAATGAAAAAGGAGCTGAGGCTGCTGCGGTAACTTCAGTCGGTGTCCGTCTGACCTCTGTCGGCCCTGTCGAGAGGATGTTTGTGATGAACGTGGACAGACCTTTCGTATTTGCCATTTTCAATACCGGCTCTAATGACATCCTTTTTGCCGGTAGGATTACAACTGTTGAAAACTAGATTAATTATGACAAAGTCATTGACATTCAAAATATTGGGGATTCTTTCCATTGCGATGGTTTCTGTTTGCTTCCCGGCTATATCATTTGCCAAATCCCATAAGGTGAAACCCGGCATTGAAGTGCTTGAGGAACGTGGCTTTTCCGGCCTGGTCGGAAAACGTGTCGGTCTGGTGACCAATCCGAGCGGCGTTGATACCCGTCTGCGCTCTACCATTGACATTCTTCACGAGGCCAAGGGCGTGGAACTTGTGGCGTTGTTCGGACCCGAGCATGGTGTGCGCGGTGATGCTTATGCCGGAGACGTCGTTTCCGACAGCGTTGACCCTCAGACGGGAGTGAAGGTGTTCTCGATTTACGGAAAGTACAGGGAGCCTTCACAGGAAATGCTGGATGGCATTGACGTTATGGTTTATGATATCCAGGATGTCGGCACCCGCTCCTATACTTTCATCAGTACTCTCGGTCTGGTCATGCGTGCCTGCGCGAAGAAAGGCATTGAGGTAATGGTACTTGACCGTCCGAATCCTCTCGGAGGAAACAAGGTGGAGGGCTGTTATGTGGAGCCAGGTTTCCATTCCTTCGTGAGCGAGTTCCAGATTCCTTACGTTTATGGTCTGACCGTCGGCGAACTTGCCATTCTTATCAATGAAGAGGGGCTGAACAGGGGAGAGCGCGGCTATGAGCCTCATCTGAAGTGCAGACTCAGTGTCATTCCTATGGACGGATGGCGCCGCAATATGTCTTATGTCGAAACCGGCCTGCCTTGGGTTCTGCCTTCTCCGAATATCCCTTACCCTCAGTCGGCTGTGAATTATCCGTCATCAGGTATCACCGGTGAACTTTACGGATATCTGAACATCGGCATTGGCTATACCCTTCCTTTCGAGACTTTTGCAGCCGAATGGATTGATGCGGACAAACTGAAGGCAGAACTTGACAGTTATAATCTGCCGGGTGTCGCTTTCAGGACAATTCATTACAAACCTATCGCGGGAAGTGCCAAGGGGAAACTGCTTCATGGTGTGCAATATCATTTTTATGATTTTGAGTCGGCACAGATAACCATGACGCAGTTTTATGTGATGCAGGCCCTGAATCATCTTTATCCTGACCATAATCCGTTCGTGATGGCCGGTGACCGTGTGGGGATGTTCGACAAGGTATGTGGTACGGATTATGTAAGGAAGACCTTTTCAAAGCGTCTTGAAGTGTCCGACATCATCGACTATTGGAACAAGGATGTGACGGCTTTCAAGGATCTCTCGAAGAAGTATTATCTTTATCGGTAGGTCAGGCTATAACCCTGGAACGGGGGACTGTCATTGACAATTTCCGCCCGTCTCCGTAAAAACTATTTGTATTATGAGAGATATCAGAAACATGGCATTGGCATCGCTGGCAGCGTTTGCATTGCTTATTCCTAGTGTAGATATCGATGCACAGGTGCGTAGGACGACTACCACTACTAATCAGCAGAGGACCGGGACCGGCAGTACACAGCAGCGTTCTACCACCACGAGGTCAACATCGGGTACCCAGCAGCGCCAGACAGGTACTACGACTCAGAGAAGTACCCAGCAGAGAAGCAATACGGGAAGCACTCAGAACCGTTCTACGACCACAAGGTCATCGTTTGGCAGCCAGCAGAGGCAGACCGGAACGACCACCCAGAGGCAGACCGGCACCGTCCAGCGTCAGTCTTCTTCTTCAACCCAGCGTCAGACAGGTACGACAGTTCAGCGCCAGACCGGCAATACCAATACGAACCGTCAGGGAACTGCTACCCAGAGGCAGTCATCTTCGAGCACCCAGCGTCAGAATGGCGTCAATGCACAGAGACAGTCCAGCAGCAGTTCTTCATCGACCCGCCAGACCGGTACTGCCGTGCAGCGCCAGTCAGGTACTTCAAACACCCGGCAGCGCCAGACAGGAACGACAATTACGAGGCAGTCAGGTTCTTCGTCTGTCCGTCAGAGCACTTCGACAGGTACCGTCCGTATGGACAATGCTGCCGTCGGCAATTACAATAATTATAACCGCAATGACAATGTCACGAGGGATGAGCGTCAGTCAAGCTCTTCAGGTGCAGTAAGAAGCAATACCAATGTTACCAGGAACGGTCTCGGTACAGTGACCAGTCAGATGAGGTCCCAGTCCGGCAGCAGCGTGAGACAGAACTCGGGAAGCCGCGGCCCTTCACGCATGGACAATTCCAAGGACTTCAAGATTGAGGACCACAATGTCCACAGGATTCCGCCTCGTGACAGGGACTTCATGGCATATGACCGTCCGAGCCACTTCTATGACCATCACCATCCTCACTGCTTCGGTTACAGGGTTGAGGTCCTTCCTCCGAGATACAAGGTGGTGACCTATTACGGCGTAAACTACTATATGTATAACGATGTCTATTACAGGCCTTATGGAGGTCACTACATCGTTTGCCGTCCTCCGTTCGGAGTCACGATTGCACTCCCTATCGCGAATCTGACCTTCGCTGCTGTCAATTTCGCTTACTATTCCAATGTTTACAGGACATACAGCACCATTGACGAAAACAACAGATACATTGACCAGCAGAACCGTATCATTGCCCAGAACAATGCGACAATTCTGGCTCAGAACAGGTCGATAGCGATGAACCCCAATGCCGCGATGTCGTCTTACGAAATCGCAAATCGTCTCGGACTCGTGCAGAGCTATGCCTATGCCGACAGGAATTACTTCTATCAGGACGGTATATTCTATATTGTCAATGGAAGCGGGCAGTATCAGGTAATCGTTCCTCCTGCAGGTGCTCTGGTCCAGGCACTTCCTGAAGATTATGATATAGTAACTCTCAACGGGGTCCAGTACTATAGAGTGGACGATACGGTCTATAGACTGACTCTTGTAAGTGGTACACCTTATCTCGAAGTTCTCGGCCAGATGTATGGGCAGATGGCAAGAAACTACAGCTACGGTTATTAGCGGATATTCAAATATGGCTACTATAGGAATCTTTGATTCTGGAGAAGGCGGGTTGTCGGTCCTACGGGAGATAACCCGTCTTCTGCCTGATGACAAATACATATATTTTTCTGACAATGCGCATTGCCCGTATGGGGAAAAGTCTCCGGAGTACATTCAGGCGCGGGCCCGTGTGATTACGGAAACTTTGCTTCGGGAAGGGGCGGACATTATAGTCGTGGCATGCAATACCGCGACTGCCGCTGCCATTTCCGTTCTCAGGGCGGAGTATTCGGACGCTGCGTCAGAGGAGGTCAGATCACGTGTACTGGCATTGACCTCAGGCAGGCATGACCACGTCCGCTTTATCGGCATGGAGCCTGCGGTCAAGCCTGCCGCTCTCGGTACCCGCACCGGCGTCGTCGGCGTGCTCGCGACAGCCGGGACGCTCAAAGGCTCCAAGTACCTGAAGACCAAGGGGAGTGTCGATGACAATGTCAATGTCGTCGAGCATGTCGGTACCGGTTTCGTGGAACTTGTCGAGTCTGGCAGGTTGTCCGGGCCTGAAACGGAGGCGGTTGTCTCCGCAAGCCTTGAACCTCTCCTGAAAGCCAATGCCGACACCATTGTCCTGGGCTGTACTCATTATCCGTTCCTCCTGCCTGTCCTGCAAAAAGTTGCAGGGCCGGGAATCAGATTCATTGATCCCGCCCCTGCCGTTGCGCGTCAGCTTGTCCATGTCATGACCGAGGAACATCTTCCGGTCGGAAATCCCGCCAGGGACAGTTCATGTGCCACACCGGATGTAACACTTTTGTCGTCAGGTGATTCCGGCCCGCTTCACCATCTTTTCGGAATGGTTTACCGGTAACTTGCCGGCTTTGAAGGAAAAACGGGGCTTTGCTTTGAAATGTTAATTATATTCATTAGTTTTGCTACAAATAATTATTAATGCTATCGCGTGGATTCAAATTTAAAAGAACAAACCATTAGCGAACCACAAATAACACAAACTAAAGATATGACTGACAAAAAACTGGAAATGTCTCCGAACATTGTTGCGGCTTTCCTTCAGAAGTCTCCAGAGACCTTCACAAAAGCTGACATTATTAACTTCGTCCGTTCTTACGGAGTCAAGATGGTGAACTTCATGTATCCTGCCGAGGATGGCAGAGTAAAGACATTGAACTTCATGATTAACAGCCTTGAGTATCTCGAAACTATTCTGAGCCAGGGCGAGAGAGTTGACGGTTCAAGCCTTTTCCCTTCATTCGTCGAGGCTGGAAGCAGTGACCTCTATGTGATTCCTAGATTCAGGACAGCATTTGTAGATCCGTTCTCAGAAATTCCTACACTCGGTATGCTCTGCTCATTCTTCGACAAGGATGGCCGTCCGTTCGAGTGCGATCCATACCAGACCATCGTCAAGGCTTCCAATGCATTCCGCGAATCTACCGGAATGACTTTCGACGCCATGGGCGAGCTCGAGTATTATGTCATCACTGAAGAGGAACAGCTTTTCCCCGGAACAGACCAGAAGGGATATCATGAGTCATCACCATTTGCTAAACTCAATGCTTTCAGGACAGAGTGCATGTCTATGATTGCCCAGACAGGCGGCCTCATCAAATACGGTCACAGCGAGGTGGGCAACTTCTCACGTGACGGCAAGACTTATGAGCAGAATGAGGTTGAATTCCTTCCTTGCCCTATCGAGACTGCGGCTGACCAGCTGCTTCTTGCAAAATGGGTTATCAGAACATTGGGATGGCAGTATGGCCTCGATGTTACCTTCGCTCCTAAGATTATCGTAGGTGAGGCGGGTTCAGGTATGCACGTACATATGCGTATCATGAAAGACGGCCACAGCTGCATGACCGAGAACGGCAAGCTTTCAGATATCGCCAAGAGGGCTATCGCTGGTCTCATGACATTGGCTCCTGCAATTACGGCATTCGGAAACAAGAATCCTACCTCATTCTTCCGTCTCGTTCCTCATCAGGAGGCTCCTACCAATATCTGTTGGGGTGACTGCAACCGTTCGGCTCTCGTGCGCGTTCCTCTCGGATGGGCGACAGGCATTGACATGTGTGCAGTGGCCAATCCTATGGAGGAGACCTACAAGTCTTCTGAGGAGTATGTCGTTTCTGACGCTTCTGACAAGCAGACCTTCGAGATGCGTTCTCCTGACAGTTCGGCCGACATTTACCAGCTTATGGCAGGATTGTGCGTAGCTTGCCGTATCGGTCTTGAGATGCCGGAGAAAGAGGCACTTGACCTCGTGGCACGTACATATGCCGGCTTGAATATCCATACTAAGGGTTCCAAGGACTTTGCTGAACTTCCTGGAAGTTGCGCTGAGGCAGCAGATTGTCTCGAGGAGTCAAGAGAGATCTTCGAAAGAAATAATGTCTTCACTCCAAGAATGATCGACGGTATCGAGCGTGCTCTCAAGTCTTTCAATGACAAGGGAATGCTTGCTGATGCAGTAAAGGATGCAGCTAAGGTGAAAGAACTTGTGGACAAGTATTTCTACTGCGGATAAGATTATGAATAAGCGCCACGGCAGATTGTCCGTGGCGTGTGTCGGTTAATGATAATAAGAAAACAGAGTTGCTTTGTCGGCAACTCTGTTTTCTTATACAGTATCTGCAGGAATTTTATCTTACCCGTTTGATTTCAGATCTTCCGCAGTTGTAAGTGTTTACGCTTGAGATAAGCTGGCTTGTAACATCCGGAGCCGGGAGTTCAACTCCTTCTGCAACATCCTTGCGGACAAGGTAATATACGCCGTTAGGCTGGCCGCCCTTGTCATTGTTAAGAGAGTTAGAGTATTTTCCGTCCTTCATTCCGCATACCCAGATGCTCTGCATATAGGCTGTCAAACCCTCATACTTGAAAGTGTTCGGGAGAATCTTTATTACAGTCTTGTTTGCATTGGCAACGTAGCCTCTGAAGCCCTGTTTCCAGCCGTTTGTCTGAGGCGATACCTGTTCAGTAGCCATCTTGTCGTAGTCGTAATCGTAAGGATCGTAGGCAGTTACCTTCTCATTCCCTTCTTCATCTGTCTGTGCCAGAGAGAACCATGTCGTGTATGCCCACTGTACTCCTCCTTCGGTAGTGATGTCCTGAGGGAATGAAATGTTGAAATGTTCGTATTTGTCGGAAGTAGCTGCTGCAAAGTCGAGGACTATAGGACTGTTTGCGAACTTGTTTGATGAACCACCCCATCCTGTCAGGTTAAATGACTTGCCGTTTTCTTTTTCGGAAATCTTTACCTCGAAAGTCTTGGCATCTTCTGTTCCCCACTGGCCGTTCTTATAGACTGTAACATCGTAAGGCATTACTACCCAGTCGCCTATGTAGTCTTTGTAATTGCTTGGATGGCTGATCTTGTTCTCGAAGTTCTCTGCGTGGAAAGGATAACTGAGAGTAGGTGTCGATACGACAACTATTTCATTTCCCACATGGGCAAGTATCGCTGCTGAGAACATGAAGATATCCTCACCTGTAAATGCGAATACACTCTGTGCATTGCCCTTGGTGATATATCCGTCAGCTACAAGGTCCTCCCAGGTTGCGCCTGACTGCATGGCATCGCTTATTTCGCTCTCGATCCAGATTTTCGCGTCATGTCTCTTGGCGTATGTCACTGCGCCTGTCCAGTAATACACATCAGTATTGGATGGTTTTACCTTGGCGAGATAGTCGATGTGACCTGTGGAAGAGTTGTAAACCTCGTATGGAGTGATGTCGAAAGTAACATCGAACTCGCCGATTCTCTTTTCCTCGCTGAACCAGTTGGTAGAAGCCTTGCCGTTTCTTGTTGCAGCGATTCTGACAGTGTACGTAGTCTTAGGCTTCAATGCCTCCACTCTGATGGTGGTCTCCTCTATGTCTGTCTTGAGGACATCCATAGTTCTTCCGCCTGACACATACGTGATTTCGCATCTGTAGCCGTTTGCCCCTTTGACAGGAGCCCAGTTGGCTGTCAATGAGCCTGTGCCTTCTGTAATTGTGACTACAGGAGCTTCGAGCTCGCCTGTCTCAGTCGGTTTCTGTGTGCTTCCGTTATCTTTGTCGCAAGAAACCAATGCCAGCATACCTGCTGCCAGCATCAACAATATTTTTTTCATTTCTTAAATCTAAAATTTGGAACTCTAGAATGAAGCCATTGGCCTGACTCTGTATTTGTTCTTCTTTTCAAGGTCATTTGGAACGGTAATGGTGCTGCCGCTGCCCATGTTGAATGCGTAGGCGATGCTTGGACCACTTTCATTGGAAGACCAGTAAATGCCGTCACTGAGGGCCGTTCCCTTGTTGTCCGTGAGGATTTTGTTGAATTTTGCTTTCATCTCATCCTCGCTCGCATTGGCGGATTTTACAGATTGTGTTGAACCTGTGCCCTGATCCACGTCGTTGGTCTCATGACCCGTGTAGGCCTTATACAGGTGGGCAAGTTCGTTCATTGACGGCAGGAACCAGTCCTTTAGTGCTCCAACGTTCAATGAAGTAGCCCTTTCAAATGCCGGGTAGTAGTTCTTCCAGTCATCGAGTTTCTGGACGAGACCGGTATTGTAGGCGCCAGTTCCGGGCTGTCCGTTCATCACATTCTCATTTCTGAGAGCCCATGCCCCTTCAAACTCTTTAAGAGATACGATGAGCCCGTGTTCACCTTTCTCGTCTGTGCTGACCACGATCCCCTTTACAAAGCCTTTCTCGTAATAGTCACCTACCGCATAAGTCTTTGCGGCAGGAGTTTCCGGCTCCGGTTTTGTCGGATCTATCGGTTTTGTCGGGTCATCAGGATCATTGCCCTTGCCGCAGCCACCCAGAAGGGCAACTGCTGCAAGTGTCAATGTTATAAATTTGCTGAATCTTTTCATTATCGTGCGACTGCTATAGTTTCAGTTTTGTCGATAGGTACTTCCTTACCAATTCCTGTGCCCTCTGTACCTTCTGTGTTCTTGGACTGGTGTGTGAGTTTGACGATATCTGTAGGTATGCCATCTACGTCGTAACCGATGCAGTAGACATACATCATCTTACCATAAGCTACTCTATTAGGAGCAATCCATCGATTTCCTGCATAAGGGCTTTCCTTCAGGAGGAGCTCCAGGATTTCAGCCGAGGTCTTTCCGGCCCACTCATCTGTATCTTCGAAGTATTTTCCATAGAGTTTCTCGGAGTCTTCGACTGGCGTTGCAAGAATGTCGAACTGATAGTTGTTGACACCAGGGAAAACTGATTCAAATCTCCAGGAAGACAATCCTGGCTTCAAAGTTATCTTGCTCTTCTTGTCAGCGATTGTAGTGAACTCCTTCTTGAAAGGCTCTGTCGTATAAGTACCATCAGCCTTGATGCCGATAACATAAGCATAGTAGTCTGTGCCTTCTGTAAGACCTGAAATCTCGGCAGAAGAACCAGAACCGGTCTGAGACTCGCCCGGGAGAAGTCTTGAAAGGAATTCTTTCCTGTCCATCTTGGAGTTAGGGTGTCCTGCATTCCATGATTCGAGGCTTGAGTCGATGAGCTCATCCATGTGCTTCTTGAGAGCTTCGCTTTCGCTGGACGAAGCAGCACGGCTTTCGAGATCCGCTTTGGTGATAATGTTTGTAAGGAAGGTCTGTCCTTCACCTTCAGTATTTACAGAAACGGAAATCTTTGCGGAAGTCTTGGAAACATTGAAAACGTTCAGGGTATAGACCGCACCGGTAGGTTTTGCGGTTTCTGTCTTCACGTCCACTTTCTTGACATTCAGTTTCTTGCCTGTCTTAGGCGCTCCGTCAGGTGTGCAGGCGATAAGGAAGAGATAGTAGTCCTCATTAGGAATGAGGTTCTTGAACTCGACCTTTGCGCGGGTGATGCAGAGGTCATTCAGGAATGAACCGCCTCTTGCCGCGAGAAGATCATTGACCATTTCCTCGTCACTTTCGCCTTCGAAGTAAATCTTGCGCTCGAGAATTACTGCATAAGCCTCATCCCACTTAGGAGCGATAGTGGCATTATACTGAATATCAGTGGTTTTCTCGTCTGTGAGAATCCAGTCGTTAGGGAGGGTCTCAGCTGTCTTTACCATCTGTACGGTAGCATTGGTAGTGAATGTTCCGTCATTGGCAATACCGATTGCAAATACAGGATATTCCATCTCCGGAACCAGTGAGTTGGCAGCTTCGCTGAGTGCTGTATCGTATTCAGCCTCGCCTTCCACTGTAATGGCGCTGATGAACTCTGCCATTGTCATCTTGCTGTAGGTGTTGTTCTCGCTCTTCAATGAAGAGAGGTATGTTGCCATGTAACTAGGAATGTTCTCCGGCTTGCTGTCGCAATATGTCTCGTAAATGTCAGGCAGGAGGACGTCATAGTAGAAGAAGACGCTAGGGTCGCTGCATGAGATGTTGACCTTGAAGTAGGTAGAACCAATCTCGGTAGGAGTAATGGTGAATGTAGCGTTCGGGTTCAATGTTACCTTAGGAGTAGCGAATTCCTGGACTGTAACAGGGGTGGTAGCCGTTCCTGTATAATCGACACCATATACGAAGAATACGTATTCTGTCTCAGGAACAAGCTGACGGAACTGATAAGTCTGCATTCCCTTGAGGAGGGCATTCTTCAGAAGTTCCTCAGTGGAGACTCCCTCACTTGCGGCAAGATTCTCGAACCAGGTTTTGTAGGCTGCAGTAAGAACTTCTGTGTCAGACTGATATTTTGCCTGCCATTCTTTCTTGGAGATCACACTGAAGTAATAAGTACCCTCATTGTCCTTCGGTGTAATCTTCACATCAAGCGACCCCTGTGTCAAAGCAGTCTGCTCGATGGTGAAGTCTGAGTTTACCGGCTCTGGTGGAGTATCTGTTCCGCCATTTTTTTTGTCGCATGCCGTCACGAAAAGAGCGGCCGCAAGAAGGAAAGAAAAAATCCTTTTCATTGAAATTAACTTTAGTTTTATTTTAGAAACGCCAATGTTGCAGGAATCTTGCACAAATTTTGTTCGGTATTCTGCAGGACTCCGTCAGCGGTTTCAAATATAAAAAATATTCTTGATAAAGAATTGTCGGTATCTGAAAAATTCAGTGAAAATGTTATATTTGTAACCTTTTAGACCTATTTGTGTAACAAAAATCCACTTTTTTATAAACCTGCTAAAAGGTTTTAATTAAATCGGAAAAATCGAAAATTAAAGTACTTGATAAATGGACAGCGTAAAATTGAACAATGGTGTGTCAATGCCGATGCTCGGCTTGGGCACATTCAAGTCAACTGACTCGTCAGAGTGCATTGACAGCGTTACTTCTGCTCTTGAACTTGGCTACAGGATGATAGACACGGCAAGAATGTACAAGAATGAAGAATTTGTCGGTGAAGCTGTGGCCTCTTCCGGCATTGACAGGCACGACATCTTCCTTACGACGAAGGTTTGGTGTGACGAATTCGATGATGCCCGGAAGGCGGTCGAGGATTCATTGACCAAACTCCGCACGGATTACATTGACCTTGTCCTCCTGCATTGGCCTTACGGAAATGTCTATGCCGCGTGGCGGGAACTGGAGAAGATGTACCGCGAGGGGCTCATCAGGGCCATCGGCGTTTCGAACTTCAATACCGACAGGCTCATTGACCTTGTCCGTTACAACGAAGTAGTTCCCGCTGTGAATCAGATTGAGACGAATCTGACGGCGCAGCGTCTCGAGGAGCATGAATGGATGGTCCGTCTGGGTATCCAGCATGAGGGTTATATGCCTTTCAGCCATGGCCGTATGAATGAAGTTTTCGATGAGCCGTCACTTGTCGCCATTGCAGAAAAGCATGGCAAATCGGTCCGTCAGGTAGCCCTCCGCTATCAGGTTCAGTGCGGTGTCATCGTGATTCCGAAGAGTATCCATCGTGAAAGGATTCAGGCCAATGCCGATATTTTCGATTTTGAGCTTTCCCTGGAGGAGATGGCCGCAATCCGTGCCCTTGACAGGCGCACGCCGATAACAGGTATCCCTGAAGATCCGGAACGGGTTATGAAAATTACAGGATTCCAACTTCCGTAAGTGGTTATCATACAATGATTCCGCGCGGTTACATCCGATGAGAATGTAGCCGCGCGGAATATTTGTGTACCTGCATTGACAATGTCGGCAGCAGGTGTCAGTTCCCGGTTTTTACTTCTTTACGCACCTTACAGGGATTGCGAGGTCAGGAGTTCCGGTCTTTACGATGTAAACCATTCCTCCGTCAGAGTTGTTGTACTGGAACATCCAGTGGTTGCCGTTGTCACCTGATACTGCGCTCCAGAAGTTCACGTAAGTGTCAGGAGTCTTGCCTGTCGTGTTCCTCTTGTCGAATGAACCTGTGTTCACAAGGTGCATCTTGTCAAGAACTGCTTTGACTGCCGCAATCTCCTCATCAGTTGCACCCCAATAAGGGAGGTAGGTCTTGTCATCGATGGCCTTCATCTGATCCTCGGTAGGAAGTCCCCATCCTTTAGGACATGGGGTGTTTTCAGGCTTTGACCAGTCAGCGAAACCTGTGCTTGAAGCGCTCCATTCTGCATCATAGCTGCTGTTCACGTCTGCGTCATTGTTGGCGGCTACAGGAGTGTTTTTGCCCCACTGGTAGAAGTTGCCGACCTCATCAGCTGTTTTTGCACCGACGTTGCGGTCCAGAATCTTGAAGCCGAGCTCTGAAGTCATGTCAATGATTTCGTATCTTGCAATCAGACCCTTGACTGTCAATGTGCATGTGGCGGTCTTGTCCTCTACTGCAGCAGTGATTACTACGGTCTGAGGCTCTTCCAGATCAGTTACCTTGAGTGAGAGTGCACCATCTTCGGATATTGCGACGATTTCAGGCTTGTCAGATGTCCAAGTAATAGTTTTACCCTCCAGAATTCCTTCGGGAGTAGCAGTGAGTTTGAGCTCAGGCAGAACCTCATCAGTAATTACCTCAGCTGTAGCGGGTTCGAGAACCAGTGTCTCAAGTTTCGGCTCATCCTTCTTGCAGGCTGCCAATGCGAGCAGGGCTGCAGATGCATAAAAAATTGAGTGTCTCATAAGTTTGTGTTTTAAGACGTTAACTATTTGTTGAAAAATAACTTGTTGCATTTTATTGCGGTTGCGGTGGGCCTTCTGCCGGCCTGAGTTGTCGTCGCAGAAGAATTGTCAATGGAGTTCAATGATCCTGACCACTTTCCGCTGACTTTGTGACCGCTGTCGTCAATGCCTTCGATGATGATGGCCGTCGTTTCTCCTTCCTGACTTACGCTCACGCTTCCTCCTGTTATAGGAGCGTAATTGTAGATGTCGTTGCCATCGACGTAAGCATAATAAGTGTAGGCAAGCTGTCCGTTGTCATTGATCTCACCAGGCAGGAAAGTCATGTCCTTTCCGGTGGTCTCAGGGGTGTAGGTCCCGTATGCAAAGCCTTTGCTGAAATCGAGGTCCTTCCGGAAGCACTCCATGTAGAATGCGTCACCTTTCTCCGATTCAGGCATCAGGACAAGCATCCAGTTTCCGGTACTTGTAGAATAGTAGTCTCCGTAATAGACGGCTGTCGCCTTCGTATCTGACGGGAACTGAATCTCATAGTCTTCTGTCAATGTCGAATTGCCCGGGCCGTAGAGCGGGAACTCCCCGTCATATTTGCCGGTGACCTTGTGACCGTCCTTTGTGGTAAGGTCAATGTCGAAAGAATAACCCTTGGCGCTCTTCTTTATTGTAACGGAACCGCCATTGACATATCCGGTCGTGCTGGAGTTGGAAGTCACATAGTTCTGCACATAAGAGAATACAGGGTAGTAGGTGCCGGCCTCATATTCCTCCTGTCCCGGAATAATGAAATTCTTCTCGGATTCATCTGCCTGGATAGAGAATGTCCTTTCAGGGATCTTTCCATCCTGGAGAACTGTTATGATATTGATGTTGAGCAGATTGCCTGGAGGCGTAAGCTGCCCGTCCTCAATCGCCATGTCTGAGAAGGCAAGACTTACCTGGCTCAGGTCGTCCTGCTGTGCGATAATGGAGCCTTCACCGATTGTGAATGTAGCATTGATATCGCTCTCAAGCGGCGGCAGCTGGTCTTTCTTTCCTCCGGTGGATTCTCCGGACTGGTTGTCGAACTTGATATCACCTTCGTAAGTGATTTCATACATTTTTCCGTCGTTCAGCAGGGCTTTGAGATGGTATCTCTTGCCTTTCTCCGTAGTCGTTACAGTGAACGTGGCATTCTCGAAGTCGTGCTTGTCCTTGTGGAAACTCATGTCGTCAGTCCTGAAGAATCCGCTCCTGTTGCCTAGCAGACCTGACTCCGGCTCGTCGTTCAATCCGTCGAAGCCGTAAGTTCCGTCCGGAATCACCGCATTGTCAGGGTCCTCAGCCCTCTCATAGTAAAAGTCAATGCGGAAGAAGTATTCGCCGTTCGGATTAGGATACATGCTGGAGTCGAAACCGACATCCGAAAGAACCAGATAATAGTTGTACCTTTCCTTGTTTCTCGTGTCCCTGTTTCCGTAGTACATGGCCAGTACCTTCTTTGCGACAAACGACCCGTCATATTTCGAATCTGTCTGGATCTGAGCGAATTCCAGTGCTGTCCTTGTTTTGTTCTTGGCCGCTACGTATATGATGTAGTCAGTATCTGGAGTCAGTCCTTCTGCGGTATATGAACCTGTTGCGGCAGGATTGACTTTGGTTCCGGTGGAGAGTACGCTGTTCGCGTCAGGGGTGTTTCCGCTCGCTGGAATCAGCAGATACGCGGCATTGTCAGCATTTTCTGCTGAAACTGTAAAGGTTACCGACTCGGCACCTGCCGAAATCCCGGAAATCGTGATGCTTGGCGCTTTTTGCTCAGTTTCAGAGCTCTTGTCGCAGCCGACGGAAATGGCTGCCGCGCAGGACAATGCCAGAAGCATCCTGTTGAATGTTTTGATTTTCATTGTGTTATGGGGTCTGTAGAATTGTCAGGCGTCAGGTTCGTTCTTGAAAAGTTTTGCGAATATTACGGATACCGCGATTGCGAGCACGCTGAGCGAGATGAATATGAACTCGGCATGAAGCGCGGCACTCTGCTCCTGCAATGCGTTTCCCGGCATTGTCACCTCATTCCTGAAGATGAAGCCGACAGCCACAGGAACCAGCAGCATGCCCATATTCTGGATCCAATACATCAGTGAATATGCAGTACCGAGGTTCTTTTCCGGGACAATCCTGGATACGGTAGGCCAGAGTGCCGCAGGTACCAGAGAATAACCGATACCCAGCATGGCGATAGCCGTGTAACCGAACGCGGATGCTCCCTGAGGTGCGAATGCAATCATCAGATGTGCCGCCAATACCAGGATGGAACCTACTATCATCCATCTTGTCCCTTTTCCGGACTTGTCCACGAGAAATCCGAATAGCGGCGCGAAGATTACAGTGAAGAAAGGTATCATTGACACCATCAGACTTGCGCTTTCCACAGGAATGTCGAATCTCGGAATCAGAATGGATGTCGCGAATTTCTTGAACGAGATGATACTGCAGTAGAAGAATACGCAGAGCAGGGCGGACAGGATGAAGTACTTGTTGCCCAATACTTTGAATATGTCGGAGAACTTGAATTTGTCCTCTTCGGCTGTCTCCTTCTTGTCCGTGGAGCCTGTCATTGAATCGAACCTTGCGTCCATTGCGACGAAAATTCCCCAAAGCACGGTTCCGGCAAGAAGGAGTATGAGCCCGGCGAATGCAGGGCGGGCGGTCTCCATGAGTGTGTAGGAGCATCCTGCCGGTTTCGCTGACACAAGAATCGGGGACAGGATAAGCGCAAGAGCCGTACCCAGACGCGCAATCGCAAGCTGGAGGCCCATTGCCAATGCCATATTGTGTCCCTTGAACCATTTTGCGATTGACCTTGTCACAGCCACGCCGGCGATCTCGCTTCCGAGACCGAAAATCATGCAGCCTGCATAGGCCAATGCCAGAGAGGATTCCGGAGCCATTCCGGAGGTTATTGCCAATGTTACAATTGCGGCTCCTGCAGCCATGAGCCCCACGAAGATGGAACCTGTGACGCGGACGCCCCATTTGTCCAGCAGCATTCCGCAGACTATCAGTCCGCCCCATACGCAGAGGAACGAATATCCTCCGGCATATACGCCATAATCAGCAGAATCCCATCCGAGTTCCAGCAGTTCCGGGTTGCGGAAAAGCTGGGACAGGGATGAGAACATGTCATCAAAGAAGTAGGATCCGAACATCGGCACTACCAGACAGGCCAATGCCAGCCAGCGTGAGATGTTCCGGATTCCTTTATTGTCAGATATCATTGAACTTCTTATTTTTCCTTAACATTAGGAAGCTCAAGTCCGTAGCCTTTCTTCTTGTCTTCAATCTTCAGCAGGAATGATAGAAGGAATGCCATAACGCCGAAAGAAGAGAAGATAATCATCGGAACCATGTATCCGCCTGTGCCCTGGAGTGTTGCGCCGATAAGAAGCGGAACGAGACAGAGACCGATGTTCTGTACCCAGAAAATGAGGCAGTATGCTGATCCGAGGATTTTTTCGTCAATGATTTTCGGTACTGAAGGCCAGAGGGCTGCAGGTACGAGGGAGAATGATACTCCGAGTGTAACGATAAGTACGAGTGCCAATGCCTTGCTAGGGAATGCAGGCAGCAGGAATGCAAAGCTGAGGTGGCATACGATCATGATGATGGCACCGGCCATAAGCATTGATGCACCCTTTCCTTTGAAATCGAGGAAGGCTCCGAGGAACGGAGTAAGCACCATTGCAAGGATAGGGAAGCAGCTGAACAGGCGTGAAGCGGTTTCAGCGGTTACGCCGAGAGTTATCTCGAGGTAGTTAGGAGCATATCTCTGGAATGGGAAGATTGCGCTGTAGTAGAGGACGCAGAGAAGAGCGACAATCCAGAACATCTTGCTGCTGAAGATTTTGCCGAGGTCGCTGAGGTGGAATTCGTCTTCCGGAGACTTCTCTGCCGTCATAAGACCCGCTTCGATAAGCTGGCTGTCGAACTTCCTGTCCATGAATGTGAAGATGAGGAAGAAGAGGAGTCCGATTACGAGAAGTGCTGTGCAGAATCCTACAGGAGCGACAACTGAACCGTCGAACTTGGAAGCGATCATAGGTGAAATCCACATTACTGCGAACACGCCGAGACGTGCGATTGCCATCTCAAGACCCATTGCCAATGCCATTTCCTTGCCTTTGAACCACTTGGCGATAGCCTTGGATACAGTGGTACCGGCCATTTCGCAACCGCAACCGAAGATCATGAAACCGAGACATGCCATTTTGGCGCTGCCAGGGAGTGCTGTCCACCAGCTGTCAAGCCAGCCGCAGAGCGCAGTTGCTTGGAACCAGTCGCTGATACCTATATATTTGATGACCGCGCCGCCTACCATCAGGGATGCTGAAAGAAGTCCTGTGAAACGGACACCCATCTTGTCAAGGATGATTCCCGCGAAAATCAGGAAGAAGCAGAATACATTCAGGAAAAACTCTGAAGCTGCGTATGTTCCGAATACGGTGCTGTCCCATTTGAGCTTCTCTTCAACGAGTGATTTGAGAGGGGACATGACATCCACGAACATGTAGCCGAAGAACATCATGAGTGCGATGAGCACCAGCACTGACCAGCGGGCTACTGCGCTGTCATTCATTAGTTTTTGTACTTTAGTCATATTTTGGTTTTTTGATTTCAATCACGTCTGCACCATCTTCAGATGCATCTGGCCCATTGGCTTACTGCGCCCCGAACTGGCACCTCAGCCCAAATAAGCCCTTGCAAGGTATTGAATAAATCATAAAATACAAAATGAAAATGGTTTTATTCTCTCGGAAAATGTTCGTACCTTGTGACAAATTCGTGAATTTGCATATGCTAGAAAATATAAATAGTCCGGCTGACTTGCGAAAACTCGACAGGACCCGGCTCGTTCAGTTGTGTTCCGAGGTCAGGGACTATATAATAAAGTGTTGTTCGACCAATCCGGGACATCTCGGTTCAAGCCTCGGTGCAGTCGAACTGATTGTGGGGCTTCATTATGTTTTCGATACTCCGCACGACAAGATTGTTTATGACGTGGGACATCAGGCCTATGCACATAAGATTCTTACCGGTCGTCGCGAAGCATTCAAGAATAACAGGATGAAGGGTGGTCTCAGCGGATTTCCGAGAAGGGATGAGAGTGAATATGACGCATTCGGCGTAGGACATTCATCTACTTCCATATCGGCTGCGCTGGGAATGTCGTATGCAGCAAAGCTCAGAGGCATTGACGAAAAAGTAATCGCCGTCATCGGCGACGGTGCCTTGACCGGCGGCCTCGCATTGGAGGGACTGAACAATGCCGGCGCCAGCAGGAGCGACATCCTCATCATTCTCAATGACAACAATTGCTCCATTGACAAGAATACCGGCGGTCTCCACGATTATCTGCTCAAGATAACTACTGATCCCACCTATAATAGGATAAAGAACAAGATTTGGGAGAAGATGGGCGAAGGCCGTCTGCGTGAAAAGATGCAGAACCTGGTCCGTTCGACCAAGTCCTCACTGGTAGATGATTTCGGCGGGTCGCTTTTCGAGTCGCTGGGATTCAGATATTTCGGTCCTATCGACGGGAATGACATCAATGCCGTCCTGACAGCATTGACCCGTCTCAAGGATCTTAAAGGCCCTAGGATTCTCCATACGATAACCAAAAAGGGCAAGGGCTATGCGCCTGCGGAGGCAAATCCTACGGTATGGCATGCTCCGGGCCGGTTTGTTCCTGAAACCGGCGAGAGGCTGCCGGGCAAGCGTCCTGCTGACAGGTATCAGGATGTGTTCGGTCAGGTCCTTCTGGAACTTGCCAAGATGGATGACAGGGTAGTGGGAATCACGCCTGCGATGGCCACGGGATGCGGCATGAATATCCTGGCCAATGAGATGCCGGAACGCTTTTTCGATGTCGGTATCGAAGAAGAACATGCGGTCACGTTCTCGGCTGGCCTTGCTGCCGGCGGGATGCGTCCTTTCTGCAATATATATTCGTCATTCTCGCAGCGCGCCTACGATGAGATAGTCCATGATGTGGCGTTGCAGAATCTCCCGGTGGTGCTCTGCTTCGACAGGGCCGGACTGGTCGGAGAGGATGGCGCAACCCATCACGGATGCTATGACATGGCCGCATACAGGTCGATTCCTGGCTGCGTCGTTTCCGCACCGAGAAATGAAACCGAACTGAAATCGCTGATGTTCACCGCATTGAAATACGACGGCGGTCCTTTTATAATAAGGTACCCGCGCGGATGCGGCGAAGGCACCGACTGGCGGAATGCGGAATTCAGTGAGCTTATGCCGGGAAAAGGGGAGTGTCTGCTCGAAGGTGACCGCCTCGCGATTATCGCTGCCGGACCGGAGGCATGCAGAGCCGTAGAAGCTGCCGCCATTGTCAATGAAAGGACGGGTATCAATGTTGCCGTATATGATATAAGGTATATCAAGCCTATAGATGAAGACATACTGGAGAGGGCTGCCAAGTGCGGAAAGGTGCTCACGGTCGAAGAAGGCTGTATCAAGGGAGGGCTTTTCGGAGCCGTTACCGAATATATGGCCGGGAAGGGGCATCTCATCCGGATTGAGGGCTTGGGAATACCTGACGAATTCATAGGACAGGACAAACAGGCCTCCCAGAGGGCTGAATGTGGGCTTGATGCAGAGGGTATTGCCGCGAAATGCATGGAAATGTTAGAAAAAATGTAACTTTTTTTCGAAAATGTTTGCAGATTCAGATTTTCTGCCTATCTTTGCAATCCCTTACAAAAAGTAAGGCTCACAACATTGCCGATATAGCTCAGTTGGCCAGAGCACGTGATTTGTAATCTCGGGGTCGTGGGTTCAAATCCCTCTATCGGCTCAAGTTTCGGAAAGGCCTTTCCGATGAAATATTGGGAGAATACCAGAGTGGCCAAATGGGGCAGACTGTAAATCTGCTGACTTATGTCTTCGGTGGTTCGAATCCATCTTCTCCCACTCACTTGCGGAAGTAGCTCAGTTGGTAGAGCATCAGCCTTCCAAGCTGAGGGTCGCGAGTTCGAACCTCGTCTTCCGCTCCATTAAGCCGGTGTAGCTCAGGGGTAGAGCGCATCCTTGGTAAGGATGAGGTCATGAGTTCAATTCCCATCACCGGCTCTATAGTTGTTTATACACGACAATAACATATTAAAAACATAATATTATGGCAAAAGAAACATTCGTAAGAACCAAGCCGCATGTCAACATCGGTACTATTGGCCATGTTGACCACGGTAAGACTACCTTGACAGCTGCCATCAGTAAGGTGCTCACCGACAAGGGTTTCACCAAAGCTGAAGAGGCTAGATCTTTCGATCAGATCGATAATGCTCCAGAGGAGAAAGAGCGTGGTATTACCATTAACTCTTCACACATTGAGTACGAGACTGCAAATCGTCACTATGCACACGTTGACTGTCCAGGCCACGCTGACTATGTAAAGAACATGGTTACTGGTGCCGCTCAGATGGATGGTGCAATTCTCGTAGTTGCTGCTACTGACGGTCCTATGCCTCAGACACGTGAGCATATCCTTCTCGCTCGTCAGGTGAACGTTCCTAAGATTGTTGTATTCATGAACAAGGTTGACCTTGTTGACGATCCTGAGATGCTCGACCTCGTTGAGATGGAAATCAGAGACCTTCTCAAATTCTACGGATTCGATGAGGATTGCCCTATCATCCGCGGTTCTGCACTCGGTGCTCTTAACGGAGAGCCTCAGTGGGTTGACAAAGTAATGGAACTTATGGATGCTGTTGATTCATACATTCCTATCCCAGTTCGTGAGAACGAGAAACCATTCCTTATGCCTATCGAGGATATCTTCTCTATCACAGGTCGTGGTACTGTAGTTACAGGACGTATCGAGACTGGTACTATCCACGTTAACGATGCAGTTGAGCTCGTTGGTTTCGGTGACGCTCCTAGATCTACAACCGTAACAGGTGTCGAGATGTTCCGTAAGCTTCTTGATCAGGGTGAGGCTGGAGACAACGTTGGTCTTCTTCTCCGTGGTATCGACAAGAAGGATGTCAAGAGAGGTGAGGTTGTTGCTAAGCCAGGTTCAATCACTCCGCACACTGACTTCAAGGCTCAGATCTACGTCCTCAAGAAAGAGGAAGGTGGTCGTCACACTCCATTCCACAATCACTATCGTCCACAGTTCTTCATCCGTACACTTGATGTTACCGGTGAGATTACTCTTCCAGAGGGAACTGAGATGGTTATGCCAGGCGATAACGTTGAGATTACAGTTAAGCTCATCACTCCAGTTGCTCTTAACGAAGGTCTTCGTTTCGCAATCCGTGAGGGTGGACGTACAGTAGGAGCTGGTCAGGTTACTAAGATCATTGACTAACTTCTGTTGAAATTGAAATAGGTGCCGGTTTTGTTCCGGCACCATAATACAGGGGCATAGTATAAGGGCTAGTATAGTGGTCTCCAAAACCATTGATGGGAGTTCGAATCTCTCTGCCCCTGCTAATATCAAAGGTTACGATTTGGTAATGTTTAACAGACACTGCGCAAGCTTCCAACAAGTGGTGTCCATTAAAAGAAAAGATGAGAAAGTTCATTAACTATCTGAAAGAGTCATACAAAGAACTCACCCAGAAGGTGGCGTGGCCATCATGGTCAAGTCTTCAGAGCTCTGCTCTGCTTGTCATGGTCGCAACTGTCATCATTGCTGCTGTGCTTTTTGTCATTGACTACATTTTCCAGTATCTGATGACAGCAATCTACACACTGTAATTTTTATTCATTACCATGGGCGATAAAAAATGGTACGTCCTTAGGACTGCAGGAAGCAAAGAGAAGAAAGTCAAAGAGTACCTCGATAAAGAGATCGAGAGGAGCGCGGATCTTCAGAGAGAAATATCTCAGGTTCTTGTTCCCCTTGAAAGTAAATATACCATAAAGAACGGAAAGAGAGTTGCTACTGAAAAGATTCTTTTCCCGGGATATGTGTTTATTGAGGCTGAACTTGGCAAAGATTCTGAATACCTTATCCGCAGTCACGTCATACCTGGGCTTGCCGGATTCCTCTCTGAAAAGAAGAAAGACAGCAAGAATCCTAACGACATGGAAGCTGTAGCTCTCAGGCCCGACGAAGTCAAGCGTCTTCTTGGACAGCAGGATGAGCAGACCGAGACACAGGCAGTTACCGAAGTCGATTATCAGGTGGGCGATTCAGTTAAGATTACAGACGGACCTTTCAGTGGTTTCGATGGTACAGTCGATGAGATTGCAGCCGACAGAAGCAAAATCAAAGTCATAGTTATGATCTTCGGCAGAAAGACTCTGCTCGAACTCAACTTTAATCAAGTAACTAAAGAATAAAATCATGGCAAAAGAAGTAACCGGATTCATTAAACTCCAGATCAAAGGTGGAGCTGCGAATCCTGCGCCTCCGGTGGGACCGGCTCTCGGTTCTAAAGGACTGAACATTATGGACTTCTGCAAGCAGTTCAATGCAGCAACTCAGGGTTCTGCAGGTAAAGTGCTTCCAGTTGTCATTACAGTCTTCTCAGACAAGTCTTTCACTTTCGTTGTAAAGCAGCCACCGGTAGCAGTATCTCTTAAAGAAGCTGCAAAGATCCAGAAAGGTTCTGGTGAGCCTAACAGGCAGAAAGTTGCCAGTGTGTCTTGGGATCAGGTCCGCACAATTGCAGAAGGCAAGATGGCAGATATGAATGCTTTCACACTCGGTGCAGCAATGAAGATGGTAGCTGGTACAGCTAGAAGTATGGGTATCAAAGTTACAGGTGTTTTCCCTGCTGATGTTAAATAAATCACATGCGACATGAGTAAACTTTCTAAAAACATGCAGGCTGCATTGGCAAAGTATGATCCGTCAAAGCAGTACGAGCTTTCTGAAGCGTGTGGTATCCTCAAGGAAATCACTTATACAAAGTTCGATTCTTCAGTTGAGCTTATAGCAAATCTCGGTGTTGACCCTCGTAAGGCAAACCAGATGATTCGTGGCGTCGTTTCACTTCCTCACGGAACAGGTAAGGTAACACGTGTTCTCGTTCTCTGTACTCCTGACAAGGAGGCTGAGGCTAAAGAGGCCGGTGCTGATTATGTAGGACTCGACGAGTACATTGAGAAAATCAAAGCTGGCTGGACAGATGTTGACGTTATCATCTGTACTCCTTCAGTGATGGCCAAGGTCGGTATCATCGGACGTATCCTCGGACCTAGAGGACTCATGCCGAACCCTAAGACCGGTACAGTTACAATGGCTGTAGGCAACGCTGTCAAGGAGGTTAAGGCTGGTAAGATCGACTTCAAGGTTGACAAGACCGGTATTATCCACACAGCTATCGGAAAGGCTTCATTCACACCAGAGCAGATTTATGACAACGCAAAGGTTGTGATGTCAGCTATCATGAAGCTTAAGCCACAGACACTTAAGGGAACATATCTCAAGGGTGCAGCTATCTGCACTACCATGAGCCCTGGTATCAAACTCGATATTAAGTCATTCAGTGCTGAATAATAAAAGTTCAATGTTATGAGAAAAGAATTAAAAGCCCAGATAATTGAATCTATCTCAGCACAGATTAAGGAGACACCTAATTTCTATATTACTGACATCTCCGGTCTTAATGCTGAGCAGACAACTAAGCTCCGCCGTGCTTGTTTCGAGGCGAACATCAAGCTTACAGTTGTAAAGAATACACTCTTCCATCACGTTATCAAGGAACTGAACAATGAGGAGATGAATCTCCTTGTTCCTACGCTTGAAGGAAATACTGCAATCATGTATACAGAGGTTGCAAATGCTCCTGCAAAGCTTATCAAGAAGTTCCAGAAGGATGGTTTTGAGAAACCTGCACTCAAGGGTGCTTATGTTCAGGAATGTGCCTTCGTAGGCGCTGACAAGCTCGAGGAGCTCGCAGCTATCAAGTCTAAAGAGGAACTCCTTGGCGATATCATCGGTCTTCTCCAGTCTCCTGCAAAGAACGTTATCTCAGCTCTTCAGTCAGCTGGCGACAAACTTGCAGGCATCGTAAAGACCCTTTCAGAAAAAGAAGAGAAATAGTTATTAACAATTTAAACAATACAATTTATTATGGCAGATGTAAAAGCACTTGCAGAAGAGTTGGTTAACCTTTCTGTAAAAGATGTTCAGGAACTTGCTAAAGTTCTCAAGGAAGAGTACGGTATCGAGCCAGCTGCAGCAGCAGTTGCAGTAGCAGCTCCAGTTGCTGGTGGCGAGGCTGCAGCAGCAGAGCAGACAGAGTTCGACGTAATCCTCAAGTCAGCTGGTGACGCTAAACTTAACGTTATCAAGACCGTTAAGGATCTCCTCGGACTTGGTCTTAAGGAGGCAAAGGAACTTGTTGACAAGGCTCCAGGTGCAACTTTGAAAGAGAAAGTATCTAAGGCAGAAGCAGAGCAGATCAAATCTACTCTTGAAGAGGCTGGTGCAGAAGTTGAGGTTAAATAACTTCGCTTCTCCCCTAGATGGGAACGAATTCAGGTTTAGAGTCGGATTATAGGCTCTAAACCTTTTTGTCGTATTTAAGTTTTTCTCATTTCAAAGGCAGAATATGTCAAATCAGACTATAAATAAACGAATAAATTTCGCCACATCTAAAATCCTGGATTATCCGGATCTTCTCGAGGTGCAGCTGAAATCATTCAGAGATTTCTTCCAGCTTGACACCACTCCTGAAAATAGAAAGAACGAAGGTCTGTATAAAGTTTTCCAGGAAATTTTTCCGATTGAGGACACGAGGAATAACTATAAGCTGGAATTTATCGATTATTTCATCGATCCACCTCAGTTCTCAATTGAAGAATGTCTAGAGAGAGGTACGACATACTGTGTCCCTCTTAAGGCAAAACTCCGCCTTTCATGTAGTGATCCGGAACATGTTGACTTCGATACCAAGGTTCAGGATGTATTCCTCGGAAGCATTCCTTACATGACACCTGCAGGTACTTTCGTCTTCAACGGTTCTGAACGTATCATTGTTTCACAGTTGCACAGGTCACCTGGCGTCTTCTTTGACCAGACACTTCATGCGAACGGTACAAAACTTTACTCTGCCCGTATCATTCCATCCAAGGGTTCGTGGATTGAGTTTGCTACTGACATCAACAATGTCATGTACGCATACATTGACCGTAAGAAGAAGCTTCCTGTAACAACACTCCTGCGTGCTATCGGTTTCGACGCTGACAAGGATATCATCAACATCTTTGGTCTTGCAGAGGAAATCGAAGCCACACCAGATACCCTTAAGGCAAACGAAGGCAGAAAATTGGCTGCGAAAGTACTTAAGACCTGGAATGAGGATTTCGTTGATGAAGATACTGGAGAGGTTATTCCTATCGAGCGTGTCGAGCCGGTTGTGGAACGCGGCGACGTTATCGATGACGCTACTATCCAGGAACTTCTTGATGCAGAGGTAAAGACTGTCCTTCTTCAGAAAGACGAGGAGACTGACAAGGAGTATGTAATCATTTACAACACTCTGCAGAAAGACCCGACCAATACGGAGAAAGAAGCCGTCAATTACATCTACAAACAGCTCAGGAATTCAGAACCGCCTGATGAGACTACAGCGAGGGATGTAATCGATAAGTTGTTCTTCTCTGAAAAGAGATACGATCTCGGTATAGTAGGTAGATATCGTCTGAACAAGAAGCTCAATCTCGACGCTGATCCGGATTTGAGAGTCCTCAGAAAGGAAGATATCACTGAGATCATCAAGTATCTCATACAACTTATAAATTCGAAAGCGACTGTCGATGATATCGACCACTTGAGCAACCGTAGGGTGCGTACAGTAGGTGAGCAGCTTGCAAACCAGTTCAGTGTAGGTCTCTCAAGAATGGCAAGGACCATCCGTGAAAAGATGAATGTCCGTGACAACGAGCAGTTCTCTCCAGGTGAGCTCATCACCTCGAAGACTTTGTCCTCAGTTGTCAATTCGTTCTTCGGAACCAGCCAGCTTTCACAGTTCATGGACCAGACTAACCCTCTGGCAGAAGTGACACACAAACGTCGTCTCTCAGCACTCGGTCCTGGAGGTCTCTCAAGAGACAGGGCAGGTTTCGAGGTTCGAGACGTACACTATACGCATTACGGACGTCTTTGCCCTATCGAGTCTCCTGAGGGACCGAACATCGGTCTTATCTCATCTCTTTGCGTTTATGCAAAGATCGATGACCTCGGATTTATCGAGACTCCTTACCGTAAGGTAGAGAACGGAAAAGTGGACCTCAGCAATACCGGCTGGAAGTTCATGAGCGCAGAGGAGGAGGAAGACCAGCTCGTTTCTCTTGCCAATGTCAAGATGGACGATGACGGAACAATCGAGGAGGACAGAATCCAGTGCCGTCTCGAGGCTGACTTCCCTGTGGTCTCCAAAGAGGAGGTAAACTACATGGACGTTGCTCCTAACCAGATGGCGTCTGTCGCTGCATCCCTCATTCCGTTCTTGGAGCATGATGATGCCCACCGAGCATTGATGGGTGCGAACATGATGCGTCAGGCCGTTCCGCTTCTCAAGCCGCAGTCACCTATCGTAGGTACCGGCCTTGAAGAGAGAGTCTGCATCGACTCGAGGACTCAGGTCATGGCAGAGAGGTCAGGAGAGGTCGTATATGTGGATGGCAATGAAATCCATGTGAAATATGATCGTACTGATGACGAGAAGTATGTAAGCTTCTCTCCTGATGTTACCGTATATCATCTTCCTATCTACAGGAGAACCAACCAGAGCACAACCATCTGCCTGAAGCCTATCGTAAGAAAGGGTGACAGAGTTGTTCCAGGACAGGTGATGACTGAGGGTTACGCCACCCAGAACGGTGAGCTTGCACTCGGACGTAACCTTATGGTAGCGTTCATGCCTTGGAAGGGTTACAACTATGAGGATGCTATCGTGCTCTCCGAGAAGATGGTAAGATGGGATATCCTTACGTCAGTACATGTTGACGAGTATATCGCGGAGGTCCGTGAGACCAAGCGTGGAATGGAGGAACTTACTTCCGATATTCCTAACGTGAGCGAGGATGCTACCAGAAACCTTGATGAGAACGGTATCGTGCGCGTTGGTGCACACATCGAGCCGGGCGACATCATGGTAGGTAAGATTACCCCTAAGGGTGAGAGCGATCCGTCACCTGAGGAAAAACTCCTCCGTGCCATCTTCGGTGACAAGGCAGGAGACGTGAAGGATGCCTCCCTCAAGGCCAATCCGTCACTCAGCGGTACCATCATCAAGACATCTTTGTACGCAAAGGTTGCGAAGGAAGGAAACCGCAAGGGCGCAAAGGCTGAACTCAATGCCAAGCTTGCTATCATTGAAGAGGACTTCAACAAGAAGACAACTTCTCTCAGAACCAAGTTCTTCGAGAAACTCGTAGCTCTCGTGGAGGGCAAGAAGAGTGTCGGCGTAAGCGACCTCTATGGTGTTGACGTAATCCCTAAGGGACAGGTCATTACCGCAGAAATCCTGAGGGACATCGACTATAACAATGTCAATTCCAACAGGTGGACTGAGGATGACAGAATCAACAACATGGTTCGTGAGCTCATCAACAACTACTGTCTTGCAGTCAAGGAGGCTGAGGCTCTCAAGAAGCGTGCTTCAGATAAGGTCAATGTCGGTGATGAACTCGGCAACGGCGTAATGCAGCTCGCCAAGGTTTATATCGCCAAGAAGAGAAAGATCACTGTCGGTGACAAGATGGCCGGCCGCCACGGTAACAAGGGTATCGTAGCGAAGATCGTAAGGGAAGAGGATATGCCGTTCCTCGAGGACGGTACTCCTGTTGACATTGTCCTGAACCCTCTCGGTGTGCCTTCACGAATGAACCTCGGTCAGATTTACGAGACTGTTCTCGGATGGGCAGGCGAGAGACTTGGACTCAAGTTCAGCACACCTATTTTCGACGGTGCAAGCCTTGATGAAATCTGTGCTTACACAGATAAGGCCGGACTTCCGAGATATGGCAGCACTCACCTCAGAGATGGTGGTACAGGAGACTGGTTCGACCAGTTCGCTACTGTCGGTATCATCTATATGATCAAACTCGGTCACATGGTTGATGACAAGATGCACGCCAGATCTATCGGACCTTACTCTCTCATCACTCAGCAGCCTCTCGGAGGTAAAGCTCAGTTCGGAGGTCAGCGATTCGGAGAGATGGAGGTTTGGGCACTTGAGGCATTCGGTGCAGCTAACGCGCTTCAGGAAATCCTGACAGTCAAGTCTGATGACGTTACCGGAAGGTCCAAGACCTACGAGGCTATCGTCAAGGGCGAGCCGATGCCGACACCGGGTATCCCTGAGTCTCTCAATGTGCTTCTCCATGAGCTCAGAGGTCTGGGACTTAAAGTGACACTTGATTAATTACAGTCAATTTGATTTGATATAATATGCCTACTTTCAATAACAAAGATAACAAAGTAAGGAGTAACTTCCAGAGAATCAGCATTTCGCTTGCTTCTCCAGAAGATATCATCGAAAGATCGCATGGCGAGGTCCTGAAACCGGAGACGGTCAACTACAGGACCTACAAGCCAGAGCGCGATGGCCTCTTCTGCGAAAAGATATTCGGTCCTACCAAGGATTACGAATGCTATTGCGGCAAGTACAAGAGAATCAGGTATCGCGGAATCGTCTGCGACCGATGCGGCGTGGAAGTTACTGAGAAGAAAGTGCGTAGGGAGAGGATGGGACATATCGCCCTGACTGTTCCTGTTGCGCATATCTGGTACTTCAAATCAGCTCCTAACAAGATTTCGGCCGTTCTCGGTGTTCCTGCCAAGAAGCTTGAGGCTGTAATCTATTATGAGAAATATATAGTCATCAGACCTGGTAACAGCGGACTGAGCAAACTGGATCTCCTTTCAGAGGACGAGTATCTCGATATCCTCGACAAGATTCCTGAGAATGACCTTCTCGCGGATGACGATCCTGAAAAGTTCGTTGCAAAGATGGGTGCGGAGGGTATCTATGACCTCTTGAAGGAAATTGATATCGATGAGCTTGCAAAGGATCTTCGTGAGAGGATGGCCACAGAGACTTCACAGCAGAGAAAGGCTGAAGTTCTCAAGAGGCTCAGCATCATCAAATGGTTCGAGGAATCAAAGGGCGTAAACCGTCCGGAGTGGATGATCATGAAGGTCATTCCTGTAATCCCTCCGGATCTCCGTCCTCTCGTTCCGCTCGATGGCGGCCGTTTCGCAACATCAGACCTCAATGACCTCTATAGACGTGTAATCATCAGAAACAACCGTCTCAAGAGACTTATCGAGATCAAGGCTCCTGAGGTTATTCTCAGAAATGAGAAGCGTATGCTCCAGGAAGCTGTGGACTCTCTCTTCGACAACTCCAAGAAGTCCAGTGCAGTCAAGAGCGAATCCAATAGGGCTCTCAAGTCTCTTTCTGACAGCTTGAAAGGAAAACAGGGACGTTTCCGTCAGAACCTCCTCGGTAAGCGTGTCGATTACTCTGCACGTTCAGTTATCGTCGTAGGACCTGAGCTTCAGATGCATGAGTGCGGTCTTCCTAAATTCATGGCTGCAGAGCTTTACAAACCGTTCATCATCAGGAAACTGATCGAGAGAGGTATTGTGAAGACCGTCAAGTCTGCCAAGAAGATTGTCGACAGGAAGGACCCTGTGATCTGGGATATCCTCGAGAATGTGATGAAGGGTCATCCGGTACTTCTTAACCGTGCGCCTACACTTCACAGACTCGGTATCCAGGCTTTCCAGCCAAGAATGATCGAGGGTAAGGCTATCCAGCTGCATCCGCTTGCTTGTACCGCGTTCAATGCGGACTTCGACGGTGACCAGATGGCAGTCCATCTTCCGCTCAGCAATGCCGCTGTCATGGAGGCACAGCTTCTCATGCTCGGCTCACAGAACATCCTTAACCCTGCGAATGGTACACCTATTACCGTGCCTTCACAGGATATGGTTCTCGGTCTTTACTATATCACCAAGATCAGACCGAATGCCAAGGGACAGGGCCTCAAGTTCTATGGTCCTGAGGAAGTTATTGTTGCGCTCAACGAGCGTGCAATCGAGCTTCATGCGAAGGTCAGCGTGAGACTTCCTAAGGATAAGATGCATCCTGAGGCAGGAACCCAGATGGTAGAAACTACTGCAGGACGTATCATCGTCAACCAGTTCGTGCCGGAGGAAGTACCTTATGTAAATGAGGTGCTCGGCAAGAAGGCATTGAGAAAGATCATTACTGAGGTCATCAAGAATACAGGCGTTTCCAGAACCGCACACTTCCTTGATGACATCAAGAACCTCGGTTACGACCGTGCGTTCCGTGCAGGTCTCTCGTTCAACTTGGGTGATGTGCTTGTTCCGCCTGAAAAGTACGACCTCATCAATGAGGGCTACAGACAGGTAGAAGAGATCAAGAATAACTATGGTATGGGTTTCATTACCGATAACGAGCGTTACAACAAGGTCATTGACCTCTGGACCTCTATCGATAATAAACTTACAGGTATAGTCGAGAAACAGATTTCAGCAGACCAGCAGGGATTCAACCCTGTCTATATGATGCTTGATTCAGGAGCCCGTGGTTCTACCCAGCAGATTAAGCAGCTCTGCGGTATGCGAGGACTTATGGCCAAGCCTCAGAAGTCAGGTGCTGCCGGAGCCGAGATTATCGAGAATCCTATCGTTTCCAACCTCAAGGAGGGTATGACAGTGCTCGAGTACTTCATCTCTACCCACGGTGCACGTAAGGGTCTTGCCGATACCGCCCTCAAGACTGCCGATGCGGGTTACCTTACCCGTAGGCTTGTCGATGTATCACACGATGTGATTATCAATGAGGAGGATTGCGGTACTCTCAGAGGTCTTATCGCGACTGCCATCAAGAATAAGGATGAGGTTGTCGAGTCTCTCGGTGAGAGAATTCTCGGTAGAACATCTGTCCATGATATCTTCAACCCTATCACTGGTGAGCTTATCATCAAGGCCGGTGAGGAAATCCGTGAGGCTACGGCCAATCTCATTGACTCACTCCCTATCGAGCAGGTTGAAATCCGTTCAGTGCTTACCTGCGAATCCCGCAAGGGCGTCTGCGCGAAGTGTTACGGACGTAACCTTGCTACAAGCCGCATGGTCGAGAAAGGTGAGGTTGTCGGCGTAATCGCAGCACAGTCTATCGGTGAGCCTGGTACCCAGCTTACGCTCCGTACCTTCCACGTCGGTGGTACTGCGTCAAGTACTGCAGCTGACTCATCTATCGAGTCCAAGTACAATGGTAAACTCCAGTTCGAGGAACTCAGAACACTCCAGAGAGTTTCTGATGAAGGTTCAGTTCAGGATGTTGTTGTCAGCCGTATGACTGAACTCAAGATCATTGACGAGAATACCGGAATCACCTTCTCTACATACGATGTGCCTTACGGTTCTATCCTCTACAAGAAGGATGGCGATGCCGTCCAGAAGGGAGACCTCATCTGCGAATGGGATCCGTACAACGCTATCACCATCGTAGAAACTTCAGGTACTGTGCGTTACGAGAGCATGGTTGCCGGCAGCACATACCGTGAGGAGTCTGCTGACGAGTTCTCAAACAACAAGGACAAGGTCATCATCGAGTCACGTGACAAGACGAAGAACCCTTCTATCTATATCGTTGATGAGAACGGCGAGTCACTCAAGCAGTACAACCTCCCTGTAGGTGCCCACATCCCGGTATCTGACGGACAGCAGGTCAAGGTCGGTGACATCATCATGAAGATCCCTCGTGCTATCGGTAAGTCAAACGATATTACCGGAGGTCTTCCTCGAGTTACCGAACTCTTCGAAGCCAGGACTCCATCCAGCCCGGCTACCATTTCCGAACTCAACGGTGAGGTTCACATGGGCAAGATTACCAGAGGTAACCGTGAGATCTTCGTCCGCAACAAGTCAGGTATCGAGAAGAAGTACCTTGTACCTCTCTCCAAGCAGATCCTTGTTCAGGAGAACGACTACGTGAGAGCCGGTTCAAGACTTTCTGACGGTGGTATCTCTCCTACAGATATCCTCAATGTGCTCGGTCCTGTAAAGGCTCAGGAGTATATTGTGAATGAGGTTCAGGCGGTTTACCGTCTCCAGGGTGTGAAGATCAATGACAAGCATTTCGAAATCATCGTAAGACAGATGATGAGAAAGGTACAGATCATTTCTCCGGGCGATACCGAATTCCTTCAGGAGGAGCTCGTGGACAAGTGGAGATTTATGGATGCCAATGATGCAATCTATGGAAAGCGCTACATCATCGATGCCGGCGATTCCCAGAGATTCAAGAAGGGCGACATCATCTTCGAACGAGAGTTCCACAATGAGAATGAGTCACTTGCAAGACAGAATCTGAAACTCATGGTTGTCCGTGATGCAAGACCTGCAACTGCAAGCCAGGTTCTTCAGGGTATCACAAGAGCTGCCCTTAAGACTGACAGTTTCATTTCAGCTGCATCATTCCAGGAGACTACCAAGGTCCTTAGCGAGGCTGCAATCCGCGCCCGTGTCGATGACCTCGAAGGTCTTAAGGAGAATGTCATCTGCGGTCACCTTATCCCAGCCGGTACAGGCCAGAAGGATTTCCAGGATATCGTAGTCAGCAGCAAGGAAGACTACCTCAAAGAGATGAACGACCTCTAGCGGTCACTACATCACAGCATAATTTGCCGGACGGTGATTCATTCATCGCCCGGCTTTTTTATGACTTGAAATTGTGAGGATTTCTGGATAATTGTTATTTTTGTTCTGAAAACTCGTAGGTAGGTTATGAGAAAATTGTTTGGATTCTTCTTATTGACTATTGCAGTTCTTCTGGGCGGTTCGTGTTTACGACGGTACCAGGAATTGGATATGGTGGAGAGCCTTGTCGAGTCTGCTCCGGAACTTGCAATCAAGAAGTTGGACAGCCTGGGTCTTACTGGCCATCTCGGTTTGTCATATAGAGCCAGATATGCGGTATTGTATGCGATGGCTTTGGATAAGCAAAGTGTGGATGACGGAACGTTTCTTCCGGAAATAAGAAAATATGAAGATTATTTTGAAAGGCATGGCACAAGAAGAGACCGCATTCTTTTTCATTTTTATTATGGCGACCAGCTGCAGGATTCCCTTAAATATGAAGAGTCTGCAGTTCAGTTCATGCGTGCGTTGAAACTTGCTGATGATGCAGAAGACTGGTTCTTTTGCGGAATGTCATGCAGAAGCATAGCAGACTTGTATGCGTTGACATATAACAGTCCGGAAAGTGCATCGTATTATTCACAGGCATGTGATTATTTTCGGAGGGCTGGCAAGAAGGAACATCTTGATTTTGCTGCACTTCAGTTCGCATCCGCGCTTATGAATTGCGGCAGGTTTCCGGAAGCGGACGAGCATATTCTGGCGGTCCTGGCAGAGGCAAGACTGGAGAAGAATTCTTTATTGCTTGTGGAAGCGTTGAGAGTAAGTGCATATTATCAGCTCATGAGCGGGATGGGAAATTCTGACGGCATTATTTCCATATGTGATGAAATCATTGGTTGTGGTGCGGATCTTGACAGCTATGATTATGCCGGACTGGCTAAAGCCTATAAACAGAAAGGGCTGGTTGACAAGGCACGTGCCTGTCTGGATTCGTCCTATGCACGGTGCTTGGATTATAGAGCATATATGTATTCTTTGAATGCGGAGAAATCTGTTTTGGAAGATACTGGAAATATCACAAGACGTTTAGCTGTATCTGAACAGCTGCTTGAACTTGAGGAGACACTGACAGTGAAAGCTTTGGAATCGTCAACTGTAAGAGTCCAGAAAAAATACTATGAAGATGTTGCCAGGCTTGAAAAAATTAAAAGAGAAAAGACGGTTATCATATATACCTTTTCCATTGTAGTTCTTGTTCTTCTGATTGTTTTGATTGTTGTTCTTTTTGTCAGGTATTCCCGACGGAAAAGAATTTCTTACGAAATGAAGATGCTGGAGGCTGTCCGTTCAGTCAATGAAATCCGTGAAAAGATTGAGTCGCTTCAAAAAGTGGATGCAGGGCGGTCGATGGATTTGATTTTCTTAGCCAGGATGATAGATGACATGCTGAAAAAACAATATTCATTGAACCGGAATTCATTGATTCAACCTTATGCCGAAATCATTGACAAACTTCGGAATGATGATGACTGCCGTAAGCGGATTTCTTCCGCTGCGGATGCTGTTTCAGCGAATAGTGTGTCGAAATTGACTGCGGCATGTCCGACAATTAAGGTTTCTGATGTGTTGCTATTTTCTCTGTTGGTACTTGGATTCTCTTATAAATCCATAAGTGTAATTATGGATGATGGAGAACCTAAACTGTATAATCGTGCGAAACGTTTACGGGAAAAGATTATGGCCTCCGGAAGTCCAGATACCGATGCTATTTTGTCTGCAATTCCGAAACGATAACCATTTTTAGATTTTTGGTAAATATCCTGTTCGTCGAATATCCATAACGAGATGTTGTAGGAAGCATTGATAGAAAAATTTTTCTATCAATGCTGATATTCAGGCTTTTACAGATGCTTTCGATATGAAACTTTTCCGCTTCGGTTCTTGTGTATGATGTGAAAACAGTGTACTTTCGAAACGAAGCAACAGTGCGGTTTTCCACATATTGCTTAGCTTTGAATGAATAATTGTATGATTTTGTGAAAATGCATAATGAATCTGTTGATATTTTAAAGACATTGATATGAAAAAACTTGGATTCTTGGCCTGTGGCTTTGGGCTTCTGATGGCATTCTCCTGTACGAAATCGGATAATGTTTATGACACTTTCCATGTCGTTAAGTTCTCTGCTGGCAAAAATATGTCGTTGGATTTGGAGGCAGTGCAGCTGGACACTGTGCATTGCTCCGGTGAATCTTTTTCCGGCATTACACCGGATGGAACAATCTATTATCTGGACCGCTATTTCGGCTGGCTGTATGAATTTTCACAGGATGGGAAGCTGCTTGGCAGAAAACTCGGATTCGGGCGCGGCCCGGAGGAAACATTGATAAAGAAGAGTGTCTGTTTCGTGAACTCCGAGTCCGGTGAATATGCAATGTGTGGAAAAGCATTGGATTTTGAACTTTTTTCCAAAGATTATAAGAAAGAGAACAATTTCCGCATTTCTTACGGAGAAGGAACGACAGAGCCGGACAGTTTCTGGACATATTCCAATGCCTGGAGCAATATGGTAGGCCGGCTCCATGACGGCCTCCTGTATCAGGGGAAAATGAGCGAGAATCCGTCATTCAACTATTTCGACAATACGGAATCCTATCTGAAAGAGTCAATGCATATGTCAGTCGTGAATATGCGTTCAGGAGAAATCGAGGGAATGAAGGTGACAGGATTTCCGTCAGTGTACGGAAAAGATCCGTATAAGTTTTCATCGTTCCAGTGCATCAACTTCGATGTGAATAAGGATGGAAATATGTATGTGAACTTTGAGGCTGATTCCCTGATTTACGTCTTCGACAAGGACATGAAACCGCAGTTCGCGTTCGGAGCAGGCGGAAAAAATATGGACAGGGATTATTCGTCTGTAAGTTCATGGGAACAGATGCCGGTATATCAGACGAACAGGGAGACAAAGGGATATTATTCCTGGGTGGAATGTATAGATGAGACCGGAATGTGCTTCCGCTCATATAGGAAAGGTGAGGGTTCAGAGGTTGACGGATTACAGATATATGACAGGAAAGGGAAGCTTCTCGGTGATGTGGACGTGCCGAGGGACTTCAAGGTCACCGGCTATGCCGCTCCATATTATTATTCTCAAGTATTTGACGGCGAAGATGACGGCTCACTGTCCATATTCCGCTTCAAGCTTGATTAAAACATGTATAACCGCAATATGATTCGCATCATGAAATTTGCAGTAAGATTACTGGCATGTTTGTGCATGTTTGTGACGGCTCTTTCCTGCACGAATCAGCCAGGGAAAAGGTCTGTCATAGGGACCATAGATTTGGATAATCTTCATGAGAGAACGTTCAGTTGGGAGACATTGCTCGGAGAGAATCTGAAAGTGATTGAACTTCAGGATACGTCGAAAGAGTATTCTTTTATGGAAATCTCAAAACTTGTATGTTGGAAGGACAGGATTTATATCTCTGACTGGAAAACTCGCCGGATAATCATTTTCGGTCAGGACGGTCAGCCGGTGTCTGTCCTCAATAGACGCGGGCGCGGTTCTGAAGAGTATCTGCAGGTCTCGGATTTCGATGTGGATGATGAAGGTGGAATATGGGTTCTTGACGGACAGAAAGATGTCATTGTCCATTATTCTTCTGAAGGGAAGTTCTTGTCTCAGAGCAAGACGGGAGAATGTCAGTATTCGTATATTTCGTTCGATGCAGGCCAACTCCTTCTCGGTGTCGCATTGTGGGACAAGACGGAAAACGGCGATTTTGAGGCGGTTCTTACGGATACCAGCCTGAACGTGCTTTCCCGTCATGGAAAAAAACTTGATGATTATGATCCTGAGTTCGAGTTCCCGAATGTCGGTTTTTCAAAAGTCGGGAAATCCATTATGCTGAACATGCCGATAGATGACTATGTAAGTGTGTTCGAAGACAAGAAATATAAAGGAGATTATTTCTTTGATTTCGGTGGAAAGAAGGTTCCTGATGAAATCAGGAAAGCTGTCATGCCGAATATGAAAAATATCGAGAAGTATTCATTTCTTGTGAATTGTTCTGCTGTTGTAGGCGATGTCGCTTTCGGAACAATGATGGATTGCGGAACACCGGTTGATTTTATCGTCGACATGAAAAAGAAGGAAATATACAAACAGCCTGTTGTGGGTGGAAAATACCATCTGGTTTCCATATCCGGTGATAAAATCATTCTTTCAGGTATAGATGAGGATTCCGAACATGATGTCATAGCCGTAGCACCTGTTGGCTCTATGCGTGGCAATCTGGACAAGTAGTTGTATCTCTGCACTCTACATATTTGCGGTGGAGTGCAGTCTTTAATGAAATCCTGGAAATATGTGAAAGATATAAATCGAACTAAAAATGAAGAAAAAATTGATTGTGGCCGCAGGCATGGTGATAGTTGCCGCTGTAGTAAAGGTGGTACAAGAAGTTGCTGATTCCATATGTTTTTGTTTGTAAAAATGATATTATGTTTTCCTATATGAATCTTTTTAAAACAGTTCTGATATTTTTTTCAGTCATCGCCGCAGTTTCATGTGGAACTGCTGGCGGTGATGTTGAGGTTTCAGAACTGGATGCTTCTGAGTTGTGCCGTCTGCAGCAGGCGGACAACCCGATACGTGAACTGTACAGCATGGCTGTGCAGAATGACTCTACAGTTCTTCTGTCAACGGACAGGGAAGTGTTGAGGTATTCTTTTGAAGGGAGGAGATTGAAGAATCTCGGCAACAAAGGCCGTGCTGCCGGCGAGTATAATATGCCGATGAAAGTCCGTGTCGACGGTGACCGTATCTTTGTGTGGGATGCCATGAACCTGAAGTTCATGCAGTATGATGCATCTGGCAGTTTCATCGGAGAATCCAGCTATACGTCAGCGATTAAGGACTTCCATCCTTATGGGAATAAGATTGTCATCTATACTGCTGGTGCAAGGGAACAGAACATCATTGACATTTATGATATTGCCGAAGGTGCGGTCGTGAAGTCATTGACAAATTCGTCTTCAGTGCAGCGCGTGTTCAATTCATCTGGAGTGTATCCCATGTGCATAAAAGATGGGATGCTCTATTATATGCCGTGCTGTGAGATGGATGTGTATGGCTTCAATCTGGAAACGGGTGAAGATGCTGGGTGTCTGTTCCATATAGAATCATCTTCTTTCAAGTCTGGTGAAATTGATGATGTTGAGGCGTTGCTTTCAAACAGGAAGAAACTGTCCGGATTCTATGATGAGGTTTCATCGGTACTCATGATTATGCCGGTCGGGAACAGGTTCAAGGTGCTGACTTGTGAGGGCGAATTCTACAGGGAATCTGGCATCCGGAAAAATGACAGACGTTATTACTCGCTCTATGAGGTTGACCGTAAGGGGAAAGTCATGGACAAGCGCTGTTTTCCGTATGATACTTTTGAAAGCCGATCCGCAGTGGATGTTTTCAATGGAAAGCTATACTTCCTGAAGAAGACGCTTGATTTGGCGGGCGGTGAGGAGAGCCATACTTTATGTGTATATGAATAAATTTTGTGAGGTAGGAGCGGCGATTACTGCATTATTTGTCATTGCTTCTTGCGGTAGCAACAATACTAATGTCTTTGACGCTCCGGTGATATTTTCGAAGCCGCATGAAGTGTGCGCTATAGAAGGAAAAAAGGTGGCGTTTTCTGATTACAAGCCTATTGGAATAGTTAGTCTATATGTTGAAGATTCCATTCTGCTGGTCAAAGCCGGTGACCCGAAAACATCTCCGTTTCAGATTCATGCATTCTCTTTGAAGGACTTTTCGGACAAAGGACATTTCGTTGCAAAAGGGCGTGGTGAGAATGAGATGCTTAAGCCTATCATAAGGGGTTCTGTCAATGGCTGGCAGGATGGAGTATATCTGTTTGATCTAGGCTTGTGCAGTTCTTATTGCCTGGATTTGACGAAATCTATGGAGATGCAGAAAACGAATTTGCGGCAAATATCTAAATTGCCCGCAAGAACGATTGATGCTTATCCTATGGGAAATCATCAGCTGGCATTTGTCCTGGAAAAAGACGACTATGCCTGTGTTGAACTGGATATGGAAGGGAATAGGGTAAGCAGTATACCATTATATCCGGAAGTCTCGGGAAATCAGTATTTTGACCGGCTGTCTTCAGCTTGTGCTCTGAATCTGGAACGGCAGAAACTGGCCATGGCCATGCTTATGTTGCCGCAGTTGAACATGTTGGATGTGTCTACAGGACGCAGGAAGACATTCGCCGTTTCGAAGGAGTATCGTGACTGGGAAAAGATGCTGAAATCGGATGATGATGCGCGGTGGATGCATTATATTTCAGTTGCACAGTCTTCTGAATGTATCATGGCACTGTATGGAGGGTGCTCGTTGTTGGATTGGCTGACATCTGCTGTTCTGCCTCATCTGCATATTTTTGACTGGAATGGAAATTTCCTGTATGATGTTTCTCTCAAAGAAAATCTAAATGCAATCGCGTTCGATGAGTCGAACGGAAGATTGCTGGGTGTGGACAAGTACGATGAGATTTTCGAGTATGATTTGTCCGGATTGAAACTCTGATAGCCTTTTGAAAACTAGATTTCGTTCAGGAAATAAGATAGGTGGTTACGGTTTTTCCATACATTGCTGTAGGGCTTTTGGCATTTGCATTATATGCCTGCCGAAGAGAGGCGGCGGAGCGGATTGTTGTCGCTGTTATGTCTCTTTGGCTGGTGTATGAGTCTGTGCTCGGGATGAGGCAGCTGTTCGGAGAAGTGGCGTCCAACCACAGTATGTTTCCGATGACAGGAAGTTTTTCGAATCCTGGACCTTATGGCGGATTCATAGCTGTCTGTTCGGCTGTAGCATTATGTTTTGCATGGAGACTGAGGACTTCGGAGAAGTTGTATGAGAGGATTCTCGTATGGGGAACTGCTATTTCTGGATTCCAGAGACAGCCGTTATATTGGTCTGTTTCCGGAATCCTATATAGTCGGTATTGTCTGTAGAAAAAAGAATCGGAATGTTGAAGATTGACATATATAAAGACTATATTTGTGGAGCTGCGGGCGGTGAGGAGAGCCATAGTTTATGTGTATATGAGTAGGTAAGCGGTGGTTCGTACGGGAGATGAGGCTCGGCGGAACGGATTCGGAGTGGCATTTGGTACGGGATATGGACTCCAGCGGTACGGAAGGGCTTTGGAAGGGAACTTGGTACGGGAGAAAGTCCCCAGCGGTACGGAACACTTCGGCGGAGCATGGTTGTACTCGGAATTCAGAACGGAATGTGTAGACACGGAAAAAAGATTATGAAACGGTTGGTGGAAATATTGGTGCTTGTGCTGCTGGCGATGCCGGCAGCAGAGGCGCGGCGGATGACTATGGCAGAAGTGATCGAGGCGGCACGGATGCAGTCAGTCGCGGCACTTGAGGCACGCCAAGCCTTCATCTCCGACTACTGGGCGTGGCGCTCATACAAGGCCAGCAGGCTACCGTCACTGCATTTCTACGGAGACATCATGAACTATAACCGCTCACTCGTCCTGCTGCAGAACTACGAAGACGGTACACTCCGCTATGCAAGTACGAACAACCTCCAGAATAGCCTCGGCCTCCGCATACGTCAGAACGTAACGTTCACCGGCGGTGTGCTTACAGCCTATTCGGACTTGTCCAGAATAGACCAGTTTGGCATGGATAGGAGCCTGTCATGGTATTCGCAGCCTGTCACGCTTTCATACACGCAGCCGCTGTTCGCATACAACCAGTTCAAATGGGACAAACTCATCGAGCCGAAAGAATATGAAAAAGGCCGCAGGACGTATGTTGAGACCATGGAGCAGATAACGATAGAAGCAGTGAAAGCATATGGCGACCTGATTCTGGCACGCACAGACAACGAGATAGCCAGGACGAACTACGAGAATACAGTCCGGATGCATGACGTGGCACGCGAACGCCTGTCGCTCGGGAGTGTCACCAGAGATGAATATCTGCAGCTGGAACTCCGTATGCTGAATGACAGCATCTCCATGAACGAGACGATGGTGGCGGTACGTGACGCGCAGATGAACATCAACTCGCTCCTCGGCTATGACGAATCCGTGGAAATCGACCCGGAACTTCCAGACGAACTTCCTGACCTGGAACTGGACTACGAGATGGTGCTGTCGCGCTCCTTGGAGAACTCGAAGTTCGACCTCGAAAACGAGATAAACATACTGAACGCGCAGGCGGCTGTCGCTAAGGCAAAGGCGGACAGGGGCATATCAATGACTTTGAACGCACGCTTTGGTCTTTCGAATACGGCGCCTAAGATGGAAGGAGCATACAGGAATCCGCTTGACCAGGAAGTCGCTGGACTCACATTCAGCGTCCCTGTTTTCGACTGGGGACTCGGACGGGGGAAAGTCCAGAAGGCGAAAGCGGCGGAAGCTGTCGTCCGGGCGCAGGTGCAACAGTCCGAAAACGACTACCGCAGAAGCATCTACACGTCAGTCGGACAGTTCAACAACCAGAGGCGGCAATGCGAAGTGTCTAGACGTGCCAAGGAAATATCGGAGGAGCGGTACTCGCTGATGATGGACAAGTTCCGCGAGGGCAATGCCAGCGTGACGGACCTGAATACGGCGCAGTCAGAGAAAGATGCCGCCCTGCAGAAATATGTCTCGGATGTAAGCAATTACTGGACATTCTATTATAAGCTCAGACAGTATGCCCTTTATGATTTCATGTCAGGAAAAGACATAGATGTGAATCCTGAAGAAATGGTGGAAAAGTAAAAAGACATTGACAATGGGAAAACTCGGATATTGTTTCGTGGTGGTGGCGGCAGCATTGGCCGCAGGCTGCAAAGACGGAGGAACTGCATTGAAGGAGGGAAAGCTGGAATACGCTCCCGAGGTGAATACGGTGGAGGTGATGACATTGGAAAGAACGGATTTCCCGAGGCAGATCCTCTCCAACGGCAAGGTGTCCGCGTCTTCGCGGGCTGTGCTTAAATTCGGGACTTCCGGAGCTGTCAAGGTGCTGAACGTCAGGAACGGACAGCACGTTTCCGCAGGGCAGGTGCTTGCGGAACTCGACCGGCATGATCTGGAGCTGGCTGTGGAATCGTCACGTCTGGCTCTGGACAAGGCGCGGCTGGAACTGTATGATATCCTGGCCGGACAGGGCTATGCCGCGAGAGACACGACATCAGTGCCTATTGAGGTTCTGGACATGGCGAAGATGCGTTCCGGGTATTCGAATGCGGAAAATGCTCTGGAAAGCGCAAGGTATTCGCTTTCTGGCACTGTCCTGAAAGCCCCGTTCGGAGGTGTGGTGGCAGACCTGAAGGTGAAGCGGTACGACCAGGCATCGCAGGACGCTTTCTGTACTTTGCTGGACGACAATGCTTTGGATGTGGATTTCACTGTGACGGAATCCGAATACCTGTTCATAACCTCAGGTCTTGACGTGAAAGTGTCTCCTTTTTCCGGCGCGTCAGGCGTCTTCTCCGGGAAAATCACCGAAATAAACCCTGTCGTGGACAAGAACGGACAGATTTCCGTGCGCGCAAGAGTGAACGGGGCTCACGGGCTGCTGGACGGCATGAACGTGAAAGTGACCGTGGAGAAGACAGTTCCCGGACAGCTGGTCGTGCCACGCAGCGCTGTGGTGATAAGGGACAACATGGATGTGCTGTTCACTTTGCAGCCGGACAGCACCGCACGCTGGGTCTATGTGGATATTCTCGCCTCGAACCGCGACTCGTTTGCAGTCGGGCCAGATAAGGACAGGGGAGCGAAGCTTTCCGAAGGGGATAAAGTCATAATATCGTCGAACCTGAACCTTGCGGACGGCTCTGAAGTCCGCCTGAAGAAGTAGCCTATGCTTAAGAAACTGCTTGACAGGCCGGTAGCCGTGACGATGGCCGTGCTCGTGGTTGCAGTCCTCGGCATGGTCAGCATGAGGCTTCTGCCCGTGTCCCTCATACCAGACGTGGACATCCCGTACGTGACCGTGCAGGTGTCCGCTCCAGACATGTCCGCCAGAGAAATCGACGGAAGCGTGCTGAAGCCTCTGCGCCAGCAGCTCATGCAGATGAACGGGCTGTCGGACATGGTGTGCCGCGCGAAAGACGGCTTGGGACAGATCAGGCTGACGTTCGACTACGGTTCGGACATCGACTATCTCTTCATCGAGGTCAATGAGAAAATCGACCGGACAATGCCGTCGCTGCCCCAGATTGACAGGCCGAGGGCCATAAAGGCCAATGCGACCGACATTCCTGCTTTCTATGTCAATGTCACCGGCACAGGGAACGGCTCCCCGGACGGATTCCCGGGAATGAGCCGTTTCGTGCAGGACGTGGTCTGCAAACGTCTTGAACAGCTGCCGGAAGTGGCCATGGTGGATGTGAGCGGCTGCGTCGGCGAGGAGATAATGATAATTCCGGACGAAGGCAAGCTGATACAGGCAGGGCTGTCCTACAAGGATTTCGAGAAACTGGTGACTTCAGCGGATATGCGTCTGGGCTCTCTGTCCATAAGGGACGGACAGTACCGGTACAATGTCAAGTTCCTTTCTGAAGTGGCGGACAAGGATGACATTGCGGATATCTGGTTCAAGAAAGGCGAGCGCGTGTTCCAGCTGAAGGACATCGCTTCCGTGGGGCAGATTCCCGCACCTCGTCAAGGTCTTGTGCGTTCGGACGGCAAGGATGCGGTATGCATGGCTGTGATAAAGCAGAGCGATGCCAGGATGTCTGCGCTGAAGGAGTCCGTGTCGGCGCTGATGTCGCAGTTCGAGACCGATTATCCGCAGCTTGAGTTCCATGTGACGCGTGACCAGACGCAGCTGCTGTCCTATTCTATAGACAATCTTGTAAGGAACATCATTGCAGGCATCCTGCTTGCCTGCATTGTCATATTCCTGTTCATGATGGACTTCAAGTCTCCGGCCCTGGTGGCATTGACAATGCCGCTGTCGCTCATCTTCTCGATGGCTGTCTTCTATGCCGTGTGATTGACATTGAACATCATATCATTGGCAGGACTCCTTCTGGGGGTCGGCATGATGACTGACAACACGATAATTCTGGTGGACAACATCACTGCGCGTTGGATGCGCGGCGAGGAGTTGAGGCTGGCGGTGCTCCGCGGCACCGAGGAGGTCGCAGGGCCGATGCTGAGTTCAGTGCTCACGACCTGTGCCGTGTTCATCCCTCTCGTGTTCGTGAAGGGGATGGCTGGGGAACTGTTCTATGACCAGGCGATGTCTGTCACCATCGTGCTGCTCACATCATATATTGTGACGGTTCTGGTGATACCTGTCTATTATCTGATGTGGTACAGAAGACAGCCGTGCTTCCGTCCCGCCCCGTTCCTTGCAAGGCATTCCGTGCACGAGCCGATACTGCGGCTGGAAGAACGTCTCGTGAACTGGTTCATGAGGCATTGTACCGTGGCATGGGGAATCCTCGCTGTCGCGGCGGCAGGGGTGTGCCTGTGTTTCATGTATATGCCCAAGACTCAGCTTCCTGAAATGACGTATGATGATGCGGTCATGTCTGTGGACTGGAACGGTCAGGTGTCATTGGAAGAGAACGCGGCACGTGTGGCCGGGCTGGAGAAAGCAGTTTCAGCCGGGGCGGTTCAGGTTACGTCCATGGTGGGCACGCAGCAGTTCATCCTCAGCCACAGCAAGGATTTGAACCCGTCGGAGGCTTCGGTATATGTGAAGTGCAGAAATTCTTCGGATCTGGATGCCGTACGCAGGTCGGCTGCGGAATACATGTCGGCATATCCGTCGGCCACATGGTCTTTCGGAATGGCCGGGAATCTGTTCGACATGGTGTTCGGGCAAGATGAGCCGGAACTTGCGGCGCGTCTGCATCCGGTGTCATCGCAGGAACTGGAGCCGGACAAGATCCGTCAGGCATTGGCCGACATCCGTGCGGCTGTGCCTGGCGTGAAGTTGGATGATGTGCCGGAAAAGACGGACATGCTGTTTATTGCGGAGCCTGACCTGATGGCTCTGCATGATGTGTCATATCAGGACATGATGAAGGCGCTGAAGAATGCCGTCAGCCAGAACAGCCTGTTTTCCATCGTGAACGGGACGCATACGCTTCCGGTTGTGTCCGGCGTGGGGAGCCGTTCTCTGTGGGAAACTCTTGAAAACACGTATGTGAACGGTGTTCCTGCCGCTGAAATGATGAGGCAGACTTATGTGCGGGACCTGAAAAGCATCGTCTCCGGGGTCGAGGGCGACTATTGCCCCGTGGCGCTTGATGTCCCGCAGCGTGAAGTGCGTGGCGTGATGGCTTCTGTCAGGAAAGCATTGGCCTCGAGGAATGACTTCGACGTGTCTTTCGGCGGGGCGTGGTTCTCGTCGCGTGAGACGGCGGAGGAGATGGTGGTGATATTCCTGATAGCTGCCGCTCTCCTGTATCTGATTCTCGCGGCACAGTTCGAATCGCTGCTGCAGCCGCTTCTGATAATGGCCGAGATAGTCGTGGACGTGTTCGCCGGACTTGCCGTCCTCTGGATTTCCGGCGTGTCCATAAACCTGATGTCGCTCATCGGGCTTGTGGTCGTCAGCGGAATCGTGATCAATGATTCCATACTCAAAGTGGATACCATAAACCGTCTCCGCCGTGGCGGAATGGAGCTGAAGCACGCTATCGTGGAGGCTGGAGGCCGCAGGATGAAAGCCATAATCATGACATCGTTGACTACGGTGCTTGCCGTCGTGCCGTTCCTGAACCGGGGAAACATGGGCGATGACCTCCAGTATCCGATGTCCCTGGTCATCATTGCAGGCATGGTCATCGGTACATTCGTGAGCCTGTTCGTGCTTCCGGCGCTCTACTGGTCTGTATATGGGCACAAGAAAAACGTATCCGGCAGATGAATGTCCTTAAAGTCAGATTCTCCCCGTTTTCCGTGGTACTGGTCATGGTCGCGCTGTCGCTTGTAGGCATCGCGTCTATCGGCAGGCTCAAGGTGCAGTACAAGCCTGTGTCCGGCGGCCGCTCCATATCCGTGTCATACAGGATGCCGGGTGCTTCTGCGGAGGTCATCGAGGCGGAAGCGACATCCAGGATTGAGGGTGTCCTGTCCGGGCTTGACGGATGTTCCGGAGTGTCATCCACGTCGCGCAGAGGCTCGGGAACTGTGACGGTGACGTTCGACAGGAGGACTGACATGGCGGCTGCTCGTTTCGCCGTGGCATCTGCCGTGCGCAATGTCTATCCGGGGCTGCCTCCGTCGGTCACATATCCGTCCATATCCCTGGATGTCAGCGGAAACAGGAACTCGGCGGTGCTCACGTATCTGGTCAAGGGCAGCCTGCCGTCAAGGGAGCTGGGAAAGTTCGCCGAGCGTGCGGTCGTGCCGGAAATATCTGTCATGAAAGGAGTTGACAAGGTCAATGCCGGAGGAACGACTCCTTTCCGCTGGGTTGTGACTTTCGATGCCGACAAGGCCGCGTCTCTCGGAATCAAGGCCGATGACATATGTTCAGCATTGTCCGGAATGTACGGCGAACAGGTGGCCGGAATGACTGATACCGGCGACGGGCGTATGGCTGTGCGCCTGCGTTCCGGTGGAGAGCCTGACTTCGGAGCTGTGCCGGTGGGGAAGTCGGGAGACAGGCTTGTCTTTCTGCGGGACATCGCCACTTGGAAGTATGAGGAAGCTGTTCCTGAAAGATATTACAGGATAAACGGTCTGAACACCATATCGGTGTCCGTATATGTGGCGGCCGATGCCAATATGCTTTCTGTCATAAGTGCTGTGAAAGGACGGATGGCAGTGCTCCAGTCCGCTTTCCCGGACGGGGTGACCGTTAGCATAGGATATGACGCTTCTGAATATGTCTCCGGTGAACTGCGCAAGATATATGTGCGTACGGGGCTGTGTCTCCTTATCCTGCTCCTTTTCGTGTTCCTGACAAGCCGGTCATGGAGAAGCACTCTTACCGTAGCTTCAGCATTGACAGTGAACATTCTGGTCGCGGTGGCGGCGTATGCTTTCATGGGAATTCCTGTGCATATTTACACATTGGCCGGGATAACGGTCTCGCTGGGCATCGTCATCGACACGACGATAGTCATGGCCGACCATTATGCGCGTTGTCATGACCGGGGAGCGTTTCCGGACATGGTCGCGGCTATACTCACCACCGTGGCTGCCTTAATGCTTGTCCTGCTGCTGCCGGAGTCTGAACGCGGAAACATCACCGACTTCATCATCGTGATAGTCATAAACTTGTGCATTTCCCTGGCCGTTGCTTTCTTCTTCATCCCCGCACTTCTGGAATATCTGCCGGCAGACGAGTCTTCACGTGTGTCGCTGCGCCGTCTCCGCCGTACGGCTGTGTGGAACAGGCGGTATTTCCGGTACATTTCATGGGGAACAAGGCACAGATGGGTGTACCTCGTGGCTTTCGTGGCTGCTTTCGGCATTCCGCTGTTCCTGATTCCGACACCGTCGGAGAAGACACGGGGAAATTTCTACGAAAAATGTGTACGTCCGGTGCTCTCGTGGAAGCCGTATGCCGACAACCGCTCGCGGATAGACAAGTGGGCGGGTTCGTCTTTCGGGATGTTCTGCAGGGCGCTGGACAGGGCTGACTTCTATCGCGAACCGGAGAAGAAGACACTATCCATCCGTGCCGGGATGCCGGAGGGCTGCTCCGTGCAGCAGCTGAATGAGGTGGTGAGGTCGATGGAAAACTATCTGGCTTCCTTCAGCGAGATTTCCGTGTTCACGACGCGCGTTGATTCCTATGACGATGCCACGATAACCGTCGAGTTCAAGCCGGAATACGAAAACTCGGGTTTCCCGTCAATGTTGAAGTCCAATGTCACTGCCATGGCGATAAACTTCGGTGGTGCCAACTGGTCTGTCAGTGGAATTGACGAGAACTATTTCAGCAACCACATCGTGTCGGATTCCAAGTCGAGCCGCATAGCTCTCTACGGATATGACTACAGGGCGCTGCACGGTTATGCCGAGAAACTTATCGGCTACCTCTCCAGATATCGCCGTGTTTCTGAGCCGGAGATATGGGGCTCAGGATGGAACGGCCGCCCTTCAACGGAGTTTTCTGTGGACTATGATGCCGGACGGCTTGCCGCGACCGGTGCTGACCCGTATGCCTGGCATGCTGCCCTGTCTTCGCTCCTGTATGAGAGGACGGCCGGGTCAATGCTGACTGACGGGGAGCTGGCGGAGGTGGTGCTGCGTTCGTCTGCCGCAGATTCTTATGATTTGTGGCATGTGCTCAATGAGCCTGTGTCTGCTGATTCCGTGAAGGTGTCATTGGGTGATGTCGGGAGCATTGTCAAGAAGCGCTCTGGTATAGACATAAAGAAGAAAGACCAGTCGTATGAGCTTGATGTCTGCTATGATTTCATAGGTTCGTATGAGCTGTCGAAGAAGGTGTCGGAGGAGGCTGTGCGGTACATGAACGAGGAGGTGCTTCCTGTGGGCTTCCGGGCGGAGAATCCGTATGGCGGATGGTTTGATGAGCACAAGGACAGGTACGCGTGGCTCATATTGCTGGTCATGGCGGTCATGTACGTGATGCTGGCCATGGCGTTCGAGTCGTTCCGTCTTCCGCTTGCGGTGCTGTTCATGATTCCGGTGTCGTTCATCGGGCTGTTCCTTGTTTTCGGTCTTTCGGATTTTTCTTTCGACCAGGGCGGTTTTGCGGCGCTGGTGATGCTCTGCGGCGTTGTGGTCAATGCCGGCATCTACCTTGTCAATACCTGGCGTACCCTTGTCTCCCGCCTCCCCGCCTCTCCCCCTTGTTCAGCCACCACATCCGCTGACACTGCCAGTGCACCAGCCTCAGTCGCCTGTGCCGACACTTCCGTCTCCGCCTCCGTATCTGCGGAGCGCTCCCTGCACGCTTATGTCCGGGCGTGGAATCTTAAGGTGCGGCCGATAATGCTCACTATCCTCTCCACAGTCCTTGGACTGCTGCCGTTCCTCTCCGACGGGCCCGGCGAAGTATTCTGGTTCGACTTCGCCATAGGCACCATCGCCGGTATGACCCTCTCCGTCATCGCCCTCATCTTCCTCCTCCCGGTCTTCCTTCTGCCCCTTCCTGCCGCTCCGTCCACTCTATTCCACAACGGAAGAGGTGACCGAGACGTGCTGCGGAGCTGAAACGAAAACGAGGGCAGCTTATGTAAGCCGTCCTCGTTCTATAGCCATGTGGCCGTCTGCATTGACCTGAACCTACCTTTCGATAGTTGCCTCACGGTCTGGTCCGAGAGAAATGATCTTGATAGGAACTTTCAGGTAGTTCTCCATGAAGCGGATATATTCCTTGAAAGTCTCAGGAAGATCCTCTTCCTTGCGGCAGCCTGTCAGATCCTGATTCCATCCCTTGAACTCAGTATATACAGGTGTAATCTCGCACTCGGTATCGAATGGGAACTGATTAGTCTCCTTACCGTCAATGATATAAGATGTGCAGACCTTGATGGTCTCGAAAGAATCGAGGCAGTCGGACTTCATCATGATGAGGTCAGTCACGCCGTCGATCATCACAGTATATTTCAATGCTACGAGGTCGAGCCAGCCGCATCTGCGTGGACGTCCTGTCACGGCTCCGAACTCATGACCGATCTTGCGGATCTTCTCACCTGTCTCATCGAAAAGCTCGGTAGGGAACGGACCGCTGCCGACACGGGTACAATAGGCCTTGAAAATGCCATATACATGGCCGACTCTTGAAGGAGCTACGCCCAGACCTGTGCAAACACCGCCGATGGTTGTAGAAGAAGAAGTGACGTATGGATAAGAGCCATAGTCAATGTCAAGCAAAGAACCCTGGGCCCCCTCGGCCAGCATTGACTTTTCATCGAGCCAGTTGTTTACAAAATACTCGCAGTCTATGAGTTTGAATCCTCTGAGGAATTCGATTGCGCTCATCCACTCTGCCTCATCCTTGTCAGGGTCACACTCGAAATTGAGGTCCTTGAGAAGCTGGAGATGTCTGTTCTTGAGTTTTTCGAATCTCTCATGGAAATCAGGTGCGAGGATATCTCCCACGCGGAGACCATGACGGGAAATCTTGTCAGTGTATGTAGGTCCGATACCTTTCAGGGTAGAACCGATTTTGCTCTTGCCTGCGGCAGCCTCATAAGCAGCGTCAAGAAGCCTGTGAGTAGGCAGGATAAGATGAGCTTTCTTGGAAATGCAGACTTTCTCTTTCGGTTCGATGTGCATCTTGCTGATGTTTCCGCACTCTTCTCTGAAAGTGATAGGATCGAGAACCACTCCGCTACCGATGATGTTGGTGGAGCCGTCTCTGAAAATTCCTGACGGAATGCTTCTTACCACGAAATTGTGTCCGTCGAAATGGAGTGAATGACCTGCATTCGGACCACCCTGGAATCTGGCGACTGCAGGATATCTTCCGGCAAGTACGTCCACGATTTTACCTTTGCCTTCGTCTCCCCACTGAAGGCCAAGAACTACGTCAAGTTTCATATTGTAAAAATGTTTGTTTCCTGTTGAAATTTAAAGATCCCTGTCCGCAGAGGAACAGATCAATGCCGGACTAGAACGGCAAGTCATCTCCCGGGCCATCGTTTCCCGGAAGATCGGGAGTCTGAGGCTGGGTCGGCATGGCAGTCTGCGGCTGCGCGGTGTAAACCGGCTGCGCCTGGCTCTGGAATCCTGCAGGAGCCTGATATGCAGGCTGCTGATATCCCTGTGGCTGTGCAGGCTGAGCAGCCTGCTGGTTGGCCGGATTATCAGATTTGCGTCCAAGCAACTGGATGGCATTGGCAATGATCTCAGTCCTGTACTGTTTTGCCCCTGCCTGGTCAGTCCATGACCTGGTCCTTATCTGGCCCTCCACATAAATCTGTGATCCCTTTCTGATGTACTTCTCCGCAAGGTCGGCCAAGCCTCTCCATGCTACGATATTGTGCCATTCAGTGTTTTCACGGACCTCGTTGTTGCGGTCTCTGAACCGTTCAGTTGTGGCGAGCGTGAACTGTGCTACTTTAGGATTTGTGCCCGGCTGTGCGGACGGATTGTTCTCAAGGTAACGGACTTCCGGATCTTTTCCCACGTTACCGATCAGCATTACTTTATTCAATGACATTGTAAATATTGTTTTAACAATGCAAGTTAGTAATTTTTATTGATATTATTCAGAATCTGTTCTGAAATGTTAAGCCTGCCGACTCGTGAGATTTAGACAATCTGCGAATCTGCAATCACCTGCTCCATCGCATTGAGGTCGGGAATCCTGCCCGTAAGACTCAGGTATCCAGTAAGTGCCTGATAAAGAAGCCACTTTGTCCCGGGAACATATTGCGCCCCACCGGCATTGATCTTATCGGTTACGAGTCCGCAGAATGATGGATTCCTGTAGTTTGCCTCCAGAATGACCTTTCCAGGGCGCGGCCATTGATACCTGTCCTCTCCTTCGAAATCCTCTGCTGTAAGCATCTCGATTTCATCAAGTTTCACCGGCAGGGTGTAGATTACCAGGTCACATTCCCTGACTGCTGCCCTGAAGTCAGCCATCTGGTCACATATGAAATTGTACTCAGGCATCTCATCTGCGATTTTCTGAGCCTTCTCCGGAGTCCTGTTCATAAGTGCAGTATCGAAACCGAGCTCGGCAGCAGCCACAGCTGCAGCCCGGCCTGCCCCGCCGCAACCGACGACCAAAGCCTGCGGCTTGCGTGAGAAGAGCATTGTCAATGCCTGTCTGAGGTACAGATGGACCTTCTTGTGCATGGCTTCTCCGTATTTTGCTGCGAACTGTCTTACCAGTCCCGGCATATATGCCTCTGCAATGCTCAGAATGATGCCTGTGAAGTCGGAATTGTCAGCAAGAATACCATCCCCAGTCTTCACGAGAATGTTTGCCGCTCCGATTTTGCTGCAATATGAGGTATAGATGTCTGCACGTCTGAAAGCATCCTCCTTGAAAGGTGCAGTAACATTGATGCCTTTATATCTCTCCTCGAAGGTCTTGAATGAGTTCCCGAAGGATGCGCCCTCTATCAGGTCATAGTTGTATTTTCCGCCGAATCCGGCATTGAAAAGAGCAGGGGAGAGTGATTTGTCGATAGGATCGCCTATCAGTCCGTAATTATTCATTGACTTGTACTTTTGGCGTGGATGTGCGGTTACTTCTTGCTGCTGTGTCTCTGTCTTACGGCCTCGAACATGAGAATTGCCGAAGAGACCGACACGTTCAGAGAGTCCATCTGTCCCAGCATCGGAATCTTCACATGAGCATCAGCGTGCATTCTCCAGAATGTTGACAATCCGTCGTGTTCTGTGCCCATGACCAGTGCGATTCCGCATGTCATGTCTGTATCATAGTACCATGAAGAGTCCTGGAGTTGTGCCGTGTAAATCTTTATATTGTTGTCATTCAGCCATTTCAGAGTCTCTCCTGAAGTTGCTGCCACGACTTGTCTCGTGAATACGGCCCCAAGACTGGCACGGATGAGATTGGGATTGAACAAATCCGTGAGCGGGTCGCAGATTATCACGGCATCCGCATCAGCAGCGTCGGCTGTCCTCAGTACAGCGCCAAGATTGCCCGGCTTTTCCACTGATTCGAGCACAATGACAAGAGGATTTTCGCGAAGTTTTACATCTTCCAGAGACTTTTCCTTTATCTCTATTTCTGCGATAATGCCCTCAGTACCACTGCGATACGCTATTTTCTCATAGACATTCTGCGGAACTTCGTAACATGAGCATTGACCGTCGCACAATTCAGCGATTTCATTGAAATCCTTGTCCGAGATGATATCCTTGCATATGAAAAGAGCCTTGGCCCTGTAGCCGGCCTCGATGCAATGCTTGATTTCCAGTCTGCCTTCCACTATAAAAAGAGCGTTCTCGCGCCTGGTACGGGATTTCTCCCCAAGCGCGAGAAGCATCTTGATTTTAGGATTTTGAGCAGATGTTATTGACTCTGTTCTCATTATTGTTCGTCTTTTTCCTCAGTCGGCTTTGACATCTTTTCCGGACGCATCTGCGGGAAGAAGAGCACATCCTGGATGGTGTTGTTGCCGGTCATGAGCATTGTAAGTCTGTCAATGCCCATTCCGAGTCCTGATGTAGGAGGCATACCGTACTCGAGTGCGCGGAGGAAGTCGTAGTCGATGAACATCGCCTCGTCGTCTCCGTTGCTCTTGAGCCTGGCCTGCTCCTCGAAACGCTCTCTCTGGTCGATAGGGTCGTTGAGCTCTGAATATGCGTTTGCCAATTCATGACCGCATACGAACAACTCGAAACGTTCTGTAAGAGTAGGGTCGTTTCTATGTCTCTTTGTAAGTGGGGACATCTCTACAGGATAGTCGGTTACGAATGTAGGCTGTATAAAGTGCTTCTCGCAGTATTCTCCGAAGATGGCGTCGATAAGCTTGCCCACACCCATTGAAGGCTCGATTTCCACATGAAGTTTCTTGCAGGTCTCGCGGAGCTGGTCCACATCCATGCCCTTCACGTCAATGCCGGTGTATTCCTTGATGGCATCGAGGATGCCGATTTTCTTGTAAGGAGCCTTGAAGTCGATTTCCACGCCCTCGTTCATCACGGTGGTCTTTCCGTAGAGGTTCATGGCAATCTTCTCAAGCAGCTTCTCGATGAATTCCATCATCCAGATATAGTCCTTGTAAGCCACATAGATTTCCATGCAGGTGAACTCAGGGTTGTGGGTCTTGTCCATTCCTTCATTACGGAAGTCCTTTGCGAATTCATATACTCCGTCATATCCGCCCACGATAAGTCTCTTGAGGTAGAGTTCATTCGCAATACGCAGATACAGAGGAATATCCAATGCATTATGATGTGTGATGAAAGGTCTTGCGGTAGCGCCTCCAGGAATTGACTGGAGAATAGGTGTTTCGACCTCGAGGCAGCCTGCGTTGTTGAAATACTCACGCATCGTGGCGATGATCTTCGCTCTCTTGATGAAGGTATCCTTCACCTGAGGGTTTACGATGAGATCGACATAGCGCTGTCTGTATCTGAGCTCAGGATCAGTGAATGCGTCGTGAACTTTTCCGTCAGCTTCCTTCACGATAGGAAGAACCTTGAGGGACTTGCTGAGGAGTGTGAGCTCTTTTGCGTGAACTGTAAGCTGGCCTGTCTGGGTATGGAATGCAAAACCCTTGATGCCCACCACGTCACCGATATCCAGAAGTTTTTTGAATACGGTGTTGTACATGGTTTTGTCTTCGCCAGGACAGATTTCGTCTCGTTTCACATAGACCTGGATACGTCCTGTGGAATCCTGGAGCTCCATGAAAGAAGCCGCTCCCATGATTCTTCTGGACATGATTCTTCCTGCGATACATACGTCCTGGAAATTTCCCTTCTCAGGATCGTATTCTGTCTCTATTTGTTTAGATGTTGCGTTTACCGGATATAAAGGTGCCGGATATGGTTCGATTCCAAGTTCTCTGAGCTTGTCGAGGGACTGTCTTCTAATGAGTTCCTGCTCGCTCAATTCCAAATTTGCCATATTATTGTATCTCTTATAGTTTTCCTAAAGCTATCTACAAAAGTAACATATTTAATTCGAAATTTGAAATAAATAAGGTATCTTTGTATATTATGGACAAAGAAAGAGAATGGAGATTAAGAGAACCGGCGGATCCGGACAATGTTGCACAGCTCGCGGCAGAGCTGGGCGTTGACCCTGTCCTGGCCACTCTTCTCATAAACAGAGGTGTGAAAACATTCGAAGAGGCAAGGTCTTTTTTCAGACCTTCGCTGTCTGCGCTCCACGACCCTTTCCTGATGAAAGACATGGACAAGGCGGTGGCCCGTCTGGAAAAGGCCATCTCAAGTTCCGAAAAGATCCTTGTCTATGGAGACTATGATGTCGATGGCACGACTGCCGTGGCATTGGTCTATTCCTTTATCCATAAGCTGAATCCGCTTGCCGATTTCTATATCCCTGACCGTTACGACGAAGGATACGGCGTGTCCAGAAAGGGCATCGACTGGGCTGCTGAGAACGGTTTCAGCCTCATAATCACACTGGACTGCGGAATAAAAGCCATTGACAAAGTCGAATATGCCGCGTGCAAAGGCATTGACATAATCATTTGTGACCATCATCTTCCGGAAGACGAAATTCCGGCGGCTGCGGCTGTGCTTGATCCGAAGAGGGAGGATTGCAACTATCCTTTCGACGACTTGTCGGGTTGCGGTGTCGGTTTCAAGCTTGTGCAGGCCTACTCCCAGACTCATGGCATTGACTTCGAAAATCTGTTGCCGCTTCTGGACCTTCTGGTCGTCAGCATCGCGTCGGACCTCGTGACCATTGTGGGGGAGAACAGGGTGCTTGCGCATTTCGGTCTAAAAAGGCTGAACGAGCAGCCTCGCGTAGGTCTGCAGGCCATGATTAACCTCGCGAACCTCGAGCCGGGCCACATCACCATCGACGACATCGTCTTCAAAATCGGCCCAAGGATCAATGCTGCCGGGCGTATGGAGTCAGGCCGTCTCGCGGTGGAACTTCTGACCGCGGAGGACGCCCATACCGCGATGAGCATCGGAGGCAAGATCAATGACAATAATAATGAGCGCAAGAGCATTGACCGTGAAATTACCCGTGAGGCTCTGGAAATGGTGCAGAACGGTACATGCTGCTCTTCGCAGAATGCCGTAATCGTCTATGGCAAAGACTGGAACAAAGGTGTCGTAGGAATCGTTGCGTCCCGACTTGTGGAGGCTTTCTATAAACCGACTTTCGTGCTTACCAGGTCAAACGGTTTCGTTACCGGTTCTGCCCGCAGTGTGCGCGGATTTGACCTGTATGATGCCATCAGCAGTTGTGCGGACCTTCTGGAGAACTTCGGCGGCCATATTTATGCTGCGGGATTGACGATGAAAGAAGAGAATCTTCCGGAATTCACAGCCCGCATTGACAAGTACGTCAGCTCACACATCACGACTGAGATGGCTACGCCAGTAGTTGAGGTAGATTCTGAAATCAATTTTGCCCAGATAACGCCTAAATTTTTCCGAATCCTGAAGCAGTTCCAGCCGTTCGGACCTGGTAACAGCTCCCCTGTTTTCCTGACCAAGAATGTCTATGACGACGGAAACGGCAGAAAGGTGGGCCCCGGAGGACAGCATCTGAAACTTGAACTGATACAGGAATCGCAGCCATATCATCAGGTTTCTGCCATCGCTTTCAATATGGCGGCATACTTCGAGCATATCAGAAACGGCAATCCCGTGGATGTCTGCTACAGCATTGTCGAGAATTATTATCGCGGGAATTCTACGCTCCAGCTCCGCATAAAGGACATGCGTGAGAGGGAGGACATCATCTAGCCGCTCTGGTCTCCGCTATTATTTCTGAAGCAACGTCCGGATATTCCTTATTGTCAATGTCAATGATAATCTGTGCTGTCCTTTCATAGAGTGCAGCGCGGACTGCCATCAGTTCTTCTATCCTCCTCCGCAGCGTCTCCTTGTCAGGCCTGTCACCGAGTATCGGTCTGTCGCCGGGCCAGCACCATAGATTATATACTAGGGTTTCAGTTCCTGCTTTCAGATATACGCAAGTGGTTCTGTTTCTGAGGATTCCGGCTGCTTCCGGAGTCGTGACAAGACCGCCGCCAGGCGACAGGACAAGATTTCCGTCCCCATTTTCATCCAGGACTTTTGTCAATGCCAGTATCTCGATTTCCCTGAAGCGCTTCTCTCCCTCCTCTGTAAAAATTCTTCTGACGCTGCGCTGCTGCGAAGCCTCGATCCAACTGTCCAGGTCAATGACATTGTATCCGAGCTGTTTGCCCAGTTCCTTTCCGATGCAGCTTTTGCCGCATCCCATGAACCCTATCAATGAAATGACCATCGGGACAGTGTCTAGATGTCGAACAGGTTAGGTTCGTCGTCATTGTCAGAATCCGGATCAGCTTCGCCTATGTCACCCTTGACTTCTTCGCCCTTTTCGGCCGGCCTGTAAAGGTCTTCAGGATTGAAGACCGCGTCATCCGGAATGTCGTCCGGGCCGAGAGAAATTTCCTCTCCGGGATTGACAGTGAGCTCGTCTTCCTCATCGTCCTCAGGCTTGTGTATAGGTTCTATGAATTCCACTTTCAGAACATCCAGCCTGTGGCATCTGCTGCCCTTTGCCGCAATGCCTTTCTTTCCGATGAACTCCTCAGCGTCAAACTTTTCAGGAGTCCTGTGTTCCTGACGTCCTGTGAAAGTGACCATGAACTGCGGATGTTTGTCTGCGCTGAAGTCAGCCAGATATGTGCCCTTTCCATGAGGAATGAACTCCACAGGAACATTGTCACTGACAGGGAATGAGAATCTCTTGATGTAGAAATGTCCCTCTCCGTCATAGTACAATGCAGCATAGACCTTGTTCTCGTCGTATTTTTCGATTCTGAGCAGGTCTCCCTGATAGCGGCTGCTGAGGTCATACGACGTGGTATAGTAGGTTCCGTCCTTGAATACGGCCAGAACTCTGTCGTCTCCGCTGAACTGTCCGAGATACTCGCCACGTCCTTCGTCATTGATTCTCTGCACGTCAGAATCGAACCAGATGTCTTTTCCTCCAATGGTGGATATGCCTTTGGCTTTCAATGAAATACGGGCAATGGCATTTTTTGTCACCACGTTGCCTCTGGAGAGTTTGCCCTTGATGGCAAGTTCCGAGAAGTCGTATTCCATATTCAGTTTCTTGAGCTTCGGTTTCGGGCGGAAATAGATTTTCACCGTCTCTGCCTCACCATTGTGATTTACAGAGAACCATTCGATTTTCGAGCCGGGAGTGCCCTGGGTGATATCGTATTCCTTATCCCTGGTGATGCTGGTGATGGCGAACCTCTTGGCGTAATATACGCTGGATGCTCCGGCCTTCCCGTCGCGGTAGATGACGTTGTAGATGGTCCTGTTGTCACCTCTGTTGAAAATTCCCACATAGAGAAGGTTCTTTTCGAAGAAGTCTTTCTCCGCAACCTTCTTTATCCAGTATTTGCCGTCCTTGCTGATAACAATGACCTCTGAAAGGTCTGAGCAGTCGCATATGAACTCTCCCTCGTCCTTCTTCAGGCCGATACCCACGAAGCCTTCCTCAAGGTTGGCATAGAGTTTCGCATTGTTGCTGACAACCTTTGTAGCGGTGATGGTCTCGAAGCCGGTAATCTCCGTCTGTCTCGGGAAATCCTTTCCGTACTTGGCCTTGATGTTCTTGAAGAAGTCGATGGTATATCGCGTTATGTTTTCGATATTATCCTTGACTTTGGCAAGCTCTGCCTCTACTGCAAGTATCTTTTCGTCAATGACTTTGGTGTCGAATTTGGATATTTTGCGGACAGGTTTCTCGACAAGTTTCAGGATATCGTCCATGGTAATCTCCCTGAGGAGCATGTGCTGGTACTCCTTCATCTTGCCGAAGATGGCTTCTGTCTGCGCCTCCCATGATTTCTGGTCCTCTTCGAGAATCTTATAGACTCTGTTTTCGAAGAAAATCTTTTCAAGGGAAGTATAATGCCATGTGTCCTCGAGCTCGTTCTTCCTGATTTCCAGCTGCTTCTTCAGCAGGTCGCGGGTATGCTCGGTATCATAGATGAGGATATCATCTACGCTGAGGAACTGTGGCTTGTTGTCTTTGATGACGCAGGCATTCGGTGCGATAGTGGTTTCACAGTCGGTGAATGCGTAGAGTGCGTCGATGGTCTTGTCCGGGGAAACATCATTCGGAAGATGTATGACCAGATCAGCTGTTGCTGTAGTCATATCTTCGATTTTCTTGATTTTGATTTTTCCCTTGTCTTTTGCCTTGAGGATGGAATCTACCAGTATGTGGGTTGTCTTTCCATAAGGTATCTCCTTGATAGCCAGTGTGTTCTTGTCGATTTTCTCGATTTTTGCCCTGACTTTCACGCTTCCGCCTCGCTGGCCCTTCATATATTTACTGCAATCCGCATATCCTCCGGTAGGGAAGTCCGGAAGAATTTCGAACTCTTTTCCTTCGAGATATGCGATGGATGCATCTATAAGTTCATTGAAGTTATGAGGAAGAATTTTGGACGCCATTCCCACGGCGATTCCTTCTGTGCCCTGGGCGAGCAGAAGAGGAAATCTGACCGGCAGTTCCACAGGTTCCTGATTCCTGCCGTCGTAGGAAGTCATCCACTCCGTAATCTTCGGGTCGAAAATTACATCTTTGGCAAACTTGCTGAGCCTTGCCTCGATGTATCGTCCTGCCGCATTCGGATCTCCTGTGAGGATGTTACCCCAGTTTCCCTGGCAGTCGATTGCATAACCTTTCTGACCGAGCTGGACAAGCGCTCCGAGAATGGAGGCGTCACCGTGCGGATGATAGTGCATGGCCTCGCCGACAATTCCCGCGACCTTGCTGTATGAGCCGTTGTCATGTTCATACATTGCATGCAGGACACGTCTCTGGACCGGTTTCAGTCCATCGACGATATTCGGAACGGCACGCTGGAGTATGACGTATGAAGAATAGTCCAGGAACCAGTCCTTGAACATTCCGGACAACTTGTACTTCTTGCTGTCTTCACCAAGCAGTTTCTCGTATTTTTCAGACGGTGCGGCTGAAGAGTCGTCAATCGGCTCCTCATTAAGTTCCTCATCGTTCTCCAACTCATCCGGAGTCAGCTCGTCGTCATCTTCCCAGTTCTTGCTCATTTTCAGTTGAATATATGGTTATCAATTTTCTTCCCGCCGGATATCCGGCACTAGTCTTCGTAGCCGAATTTCCTGAGTTCCCTCTTGTTTTCGCGCCAGCCCTCATCCACCTTCACGAACATTGACAAAAACACCTTCTTCTGGAAGAAATCTTCCATCTCGATTCTCGCTTTGGTTCCGGTCCTTTTCAATGCTGCTCCGCCCTTGCCGATGAGGATTCCCTTCTGCGAATCTCTCATGACATAGATTACGGCGCTGATGTCGTACCTGTCTTCACCTTCCTTGAAGGATTCGATTTCCACCTGGCAGCTGTAAGGTATCTCTTCAGAGTAGTTCTCGAGAATCTGCTCGCGGATAATCTCCGAGGCGAAGAATCTGAGGTTCTTGTCTGTGAACGCGTCCTTGTCGAACCATGCCGGTGACACCGGAAGTCTCGAAATGACCGCATTGAGAACGCTGTCGAGGTTGAATTTCTCCTTCGCCGAAACCGGTATGATCAATGCCTTGGGCAGTCTTTCCTGCCACTCTGACATTGTCTTTACCACTTTCTGCTGGTCGCTGATGTCAATTTTGTTGATGACAATGATGACCGGACATTCGAGTCTCTGGAGTTTCTCGATGTACTCGACATTCTTGTCAGCCTTCTCGACGATATCTGTGACATAAAGGATGATGTCCGCGTCACCTATGGCAGCATCGACAAAATCCATCATGTTTTCCTGTAGCCTGTAGTTCGGCTTCAATATTCCCGGCGTGTCGGAATAGACTATCTGATAGTTCTCTCCGTTTACAATTCCCATGATACGGTGTCTGGTCGTCTGGGCCTTCGCCGTAACAATCGAAAGTTTCTCGCCGACAAGAGCATTCATAAGAGTGGATTTGCCCACATTCGGATTACCGATGATATTGACAAATCCAGCTCTGTGCTCTTTTGGTTCCTGAATAGAACTTGTTGACATATCTTCAGATTAAGCGTATGCTCCCATCTTGAGGACATTGGACTCGCCTTCTGTGAGATATCTCCACTCGCCTTTCTTCAGGCCCTTCTTCGTAAGTCCTGCGAAATAAACTCTGTCAAGAGCCTTCACGTCATATCCGAGTGACTCGAAAATTCTTCTGACGATGCGGTTCTTGCCCGAGTGGATCTCGATACCGAGTTTTCTGTGGTCCTCTGCGTCGATGTACTCGAGTTCATCAGCCTTGATGTCTCCGTCATTGAGGGTGATTCCGTTCAGAACCTTGTCGAAATCTTCCTGGGAGATAGGCTTGTCAAGGATAACCTGATAGATTTTCTTCTTGTCGTATGAAGGATGTGTAAGTTTCTCTGCAATCTCACCGTCGTTTGTGAACATGAGCACACCGGTGGTGTTCTTGTCGAGACGTCCTACAGGGAATACCCTTGCGCTGCAGTTCTTGAGAAGGTCCATGACGGTCTTGTCTGCATGAGGATCGCTTGCTGTAGTTACGAATCCCTTAGGCTTGTTCATTACGATATAGACTTTCTCCTCGCCGCGGATTCTCTCTCCGTTGAATCTGATGTCATCGTTGAGGACATTGACCTTGGAACCGAGCTCGGTGACAACCTCTCCGTTGACGGTCACGACACCTGCCTGGATGTACTGGTCAGCCTCGCGGCGTGAGCAGATACCTGAGTTTGCAATGAACTTGTTGAGGCGGATAACTTCCTTGATAGGTGTCTCCACGTAGTCATTGTCGGAAATCTGTATCTGGTCGAGCTGAGGTTTTCTGCTCAGCATCATATTCATATTCTGCTCGTCAGTATCGTTGAATTTGTATGGATTCGGTTTGGCCTGGGCTCTCTTGGCATCCATTCCACGTCCGTTTCCGCGTGGAGCTGCGCCTCTTCCTGCAGGTCTGCTGCTCTTGAATCCGCCTCTTCCGGCTCCGTTGTCACGTCCGCCGAACGGTTTTCTTGATGGACCGAAGCTTCTTCCTTCTGAACTTCTGCCTTCATTTGAGAAAGCCCTTCTGCCTGACGGACCGAAACTTCTGCCCTCTGATGAGCCGTAAGATGCTCTTCTGCCTGACGGACCGAAGCTTCTTCCTTCTGAAGATGAACCATAGGATCTTCTCTCGGAATCTCCGTAGCTTCTGCCCTCAGATGATCTGCCGTAGCTGCTTCTTCTGTCCTGGCTGCCATAACTGCTTCTCCTGTCGGAGTTTCCATAGCTGCTCCTTCTGTCGGAGTTGCCGTAGCTGCGTCCTTCTGATGAATGTCCATAGCTCCTTCCCTCTGAAGAACCATAACTTCTGCCTTCAGATGAGCCGTAGCTTCTGCCTGATGAACGGCCATAGCTGTTGCCTGAGCGGCCGTAAGATGATCTGCCCTCTGAATTGTAAGGACGTCTTTCATAACTCCTACCTTCTGAACTTCCTGAACGTCTGCTGTCAGAGTTGCCGTAGGATCTTCTTTCTGCCGGTCCTTCTGATGATGAATAGACCTTACCGGAAATGCGAGGCCGTCTCGGTCTCAGCTTTCTTCCTTCTGCGGTAAAACCGCCTTTGTTGTTTTCTTCCATTTGGATATTGCCCTTGCCGGGCGGATTAATTGTTTATGGCTCACGCCATTATGATAATATATTTACGGCTTTCGCCGATTTTTCTGTTTAAGGTCAATGCGAGGTCAGTTTGAACTGATATGTGATTTTACCCTGCTGCAGGGGTGGTGCTTCCGTGCTCATGTTGAAATGGGTTTTCAACGCGGCCTCTCTGGCGGCACTCCACAACTCTGCATTGTTCACAGTCGTTCCGACTGCGCCTGCCTGGGCTTTCTTGACATTGCCGTAGTTGTCCACCCAAACGGTTACGACTACAGTGCCTTCTTCCTGAACTTTATACACAGGTTTTGCAATCACTCCGTTTACGCTTCTGCCCTTCACATGGGCGTTAGGAGTGGAGACGGTCTTTCCAGTCATAGTGTTGCCCTGTGCATGTCCGGCCTTCAGTTTTTCTGTAACCTTGTCTGCTGTCTGGGGAGCAAGCGTGTCCTTGTCGGAGTTGTTATTTGCCGCATGGAAAAGCGCCCTCTTCTCGATAGGCTTCTCTCTCGGCGGCTCATACTTTTCCACATCTCCGAAATCATCGACCGTCGATTCCTGTGCCAGATTCGCCTTGTGCCCCTTGTTCTGAGCTTCAGATTTCTGGACCAGTTCAATCGGCTTTGTCCTGTCCGGTTCTTCCACCTGCGGTGCGGAACCTCTTTTCTGCTGTCTGACGGCCTGTTTTTCCTGTTCCTCGCTGAAATCTATTACGAAACTCTGCTCAGGGGGTGGGGGAGAAAGATATGTCAGACCACTGTTGACTCCGAATAATACCAGCAGTGCATGGAAACTGACAGTCGTCACCACTGCAACAACTGTTCCTCCCTTTTCTGTTTTACGCTGTATTTCCTGATATTCCTTCATTGTCCCTTATCTTATTGTATGCCAATGTGTAAGCCTTATTCGGGCTGTGTTGCCAGAATAACTTTATAATGGTTTCTCTTGGCAATGTTCATTACGGATACCACTTCCTTTACAGGAACGCTTTCGTCAGCATAGATGGAGAATGTAGGGTCCTCCTCGTTCTGGAGAAGGTCCACAAGATCATCTTCCACTTCAGTGAAAGGAACAGGCTGTTCATCTCCGTTGATGTGGTATGTATAAGAACCATCCTGCCAGTCCTTTATGGAAACGCTGACAGTAGCTTTCGCTGACACCTGACCTGTGCTCTTCGGAAGCATTAGCTTCAGGGCATTGGGATTCACCAGTGTCGATGTTATAAGGAAGAAGATGAGGAGCAGGAACACGAGGTCTGTCATTGACGACATCGCGGTATCAGCCAACACCTTCGTTTGTCTTTTGTATGCCATTCCTATGGAATTTGTCGATAATCCTTAATTTTCTGCTGCCTGTTTCTCGTCAGCTGCAGGCTCCTGAAGGAGGTCCATGAAATCGATGGTAGCGTTCTCCATCTTGAATACGATATCTGAAATGTTGGAAGTCAGATAGTTGTATCCGAAGTATGCGAGGATACCCACGATAAGACCGCCGACTGTTGTAATCATGGCAGTGTAGATACCGCTTGAAAGGAGAGTAATGTCAATGTTGTTGCCGGCCTGGGACATGTTGAAGAATGCCTGGACCATACCGAGCACGGTGCCGAGGAATCCGATCATCGGCGCGCCTCCGGCGATTGTCGCGAGGATAGGCAGGCCTTTCTCGAGTCTTGCTACCTCAGTGTTTCCACAATTCTCGATAGCAGTCTGAATGTCAGAAAGCGGACGTCCGATGCGGGAGATGCCCTTCTCCACAAGTCTTGCGATAGGAGAATCAAATCTTTCGCACAATGTCTGTGCCGACTTGAGTTTGCCTTCGTGGATGTAGTCACGGATGTCACGCATGAAATTGTTGTCGATTTGTCCTGCCTGATGGATCATCCACCATTTCTTTCCGAAGAGGTAGATGGCGACGATGGACAATGCGAGGAGCACAATCATGAGCCAGCCACCTTTCATGGCCATGTCGAGAAGATGCATTTCCTCCTGATGAGGTACGGCAGGTGATGTCAATGCCTGCTCTGCAGCTGCTGCCATTCCGGCAGTATCAAGTCCTGCTGACTGTAAGAGAGAGAACAACATAATTTTATCTAACTTTTTAATATTCAAATAATTGCATGGCTACCTCCAGAGGCTTTCATTTATCGCCTCTGCACAATTCGCCAATGAACTGCAAAAATACGAATTTTTCCCGATTTGATGAAATAACAATTGGCCTAAATTAAATAAAAGTGGGGGATTGATTCAGGCTGGCATTGACAATGTCCGGATTGGACTTATGCCTGATGTTTACAGGTCAATCCACTTTATGGCATTGTCCCGCTTCCACCAGGTCAGCTGTTTTTTTGCGTAGTGTCGTGTATTTCTCTGTATCAGCCTGATAGCCTCGTCCAGAGAATAATTTCCGTCCAGATACCCGAAGATTTCCCTGTAGCCGACAGTCTGCAGGGCAGGCAGGTCCCGGTACTTTTCCAGACCCCTCACTTCCTCTACAAGTCCTTCGTCGATCATCTGCAGGGCGCGACGGTCTATCCTGTCATAGATGACGTCCCTTGGCCTTGTCAGGCAGATTTTTTCTATCTCGAAGTCCCGTTTCCGCGGTTCTGCAAGTTTGAACTCGGTGAACGACCTTCCTGAAACAATGATTGTTTCCAGTGCCCTCACGACGCGCTGTCCATTCTTGATGTCGATGGCTTTCCATGCAGTAGGGTCCAGTCTCTTCAGCTCGTCCGCAAGTGCTTCCACCCCTTCTTCACGTACTCGTCTCGTCAGTTCCTCGCGCAGTTCCGGCGGCGGAACTGGCAGATTGTCAAGACCGTTGCAGACCGCGTCAATGTAAAATCCCGAGCCTCCGGCCATGACCAATGTCTCATGACCTTCGCTGAAAAGTTTTTCTATCAATGCCAGAGCATCGATTTCGAACTGTCCGGATGAATAGGCATCCAGGACGGATATACTATGTATAAAATAATGCTTCACAGCGGAAAGCTGCGAAGCATCCGGGACGGCTGTCCCTATAGTCATTTCCTTATAAATCTGTCTGGAATCGCATGAAATGACCGGTGAACCGCAACGAAGTGCAGTCTCAATGCTATAGTCTGTCTTGCCTACGGCTGTAGGCCCTGCTATTACCAGTAATTTCCTGCGCATGACGGATAAACTACAGGCTCAATTCCTCTGAACCGTCATAGATGATATCGCTGTCTTCATCGTATGAAGATTTGAGATCATTATCATCGTCGTCATCGTCATCGTCGATGTCATCTGTAACCTCAGGAACGTCCTCAGAGTCATCGTCTCCAGGTTCATCGCTCTTGCCCCATGAAGACTCGCCGGGAAGATGTTTCTGGTCATCCGGAAGGTCCTCATAAGCCACATATCCGTTTTCGAACTCGATAGGATTAGGCCCCTTTGTCTCAGTGAGAAGTGGATATACCTTTCCCGGAACTTCCTCTGCCTCACCATCGAAAGTGACTATTACGCTCTTCCTGTCAGTGACATTATAAAAATAGGTGAACGAGAAAATGCCTTTATTCAATGTGTCTGCCAGTGTGACATCATCCACTGCGCCTGCTCCGAGATCAAACATTCCATAGCGAGCCACAAGCGCACCTGCCTTGTCCAGACCCTTGAACTGGATAAGCTGGTCGTGAGAGAAATCCATGTCATCTCTCATCTTCTTGTGGAATTCGTATAGAGTTGTATTTGGCTTCAACTCATACACACGGGCGAAACCCTTTATCCCCGGAAGGGAAACACGATATCTTAGAATCATATTTACGTAAGCTAATTTTTCTGCCTCCAAAGGTACAAAATATTTCCTTATCATTGCATAATAACTCGAATTTAACTAATTTTGAATTCATGGAAAAGAACGGAGGCGACACCCCTGTCAGGGATTCATATAAGAGCATTGCAACTATGTCAGAGGGCCTTTTTAAGGATAATGGCAGCAGATTCATAGCTCTGGCCTACCCCGTCGAGACAGAAGACGAGGTCAGGCAGATTGTCAGTTCTTTGAAAAAGACATATCACGATGCCAGGCATCATTGTTATGCGTACCGTTTGGGTTATAAGGGTGATGTGTTCAGGGCTAATGATGACGGAGAACCTTCTTCTTCGGCCGGTCGTCCGATTCTCGGACAGATAGATTCCAATTGTTTGAGTGACATACTTATAGTAGTGGTCAGGTATTTCGGCGGCATCAAACTTGGAATACCCGGGCTGATCCGTGCGTACAAGACTTCGTCTGCGGATGCCATTGCCAATGCCGAAATAGTGGATAAGGTGGCGATGAAGCGCTTCCGCCTGTCTTTCGGGTATCTGGAAATGAACAATGTCATGAAGATGATAAAGGACATGGACCTGAAGCAGTCAGACCAGGATTTCGGAACTTCTTGCTCTCTGACCGTGTCTGTCCGTCTGTCCATAGAGAACGACTTCCTTGACCGGGCCGGCAATATCACTGGCTGCTCGACAGAAGAAATCGGTCTGTCGTCTGACATTGACGAGTGAAAATAGCGGTGGCCAAACACCTATATTTATATATATGAACTTAATGACGGCGGGGATTTGGCTTACCTGCCGGAACAGTAAAATTGTGCAGTATGCCTAAAAGTCTGATTTCAATCCAGGATTTCACAAAAGATGAGATTCTTCATATCCTGGATGTGGCAAAGGAATTCGAGAAGAACAGAGAACAGAATTTCCTCGCTGGTAAAGTGATTGCATGCCTGTTCTTCGAACCGTCTACCAGAACGAGGCTTTCGTTTGAAGCCGCGGTTAACCGTCTCGGTGCCAGGGTAATAGGTTTCCCTGATGCGAAGAACACGAGCGTGACCAAGGGCGAGACACTTGAAGATACCATCAAGATTGTCTCCAACTATGTAGATATGATAGTCATGAGGCATCCGCAGGAAGGAGCCGCAGCAATCGCCGCCGGCGTCTCACCAGTGCCTGTTGTCAATGCTGGAGACGGTTCCAACCAGCATCCTACTCAGACTCTCCTTGACATGTATACGATCCGTCAGACCCAGGGGCGTCTCGACAATCTGAAGATCAATATGGTGGGAGACCTGAAATACGGCCGTACCGTGCATTCTCTTTCAGAGGCCATGTCAGATTTCTCTCCTGAATTTGTCTTTACCGCACCGGATGAGCTCAAGATGCCTTCCAAGTATCTCAAGTTCCTCGATGAGAAACACATTCCATACGAGGAGACCGATTCTCTGGAGGCTCACCTCAATGACTGTGATATCCTGTACATGACGCGTGTCCAGCAGGAGAGGTTCCCTAGCAAGGAAGACTATGACAGGGTAAAGGATGTATATGAACTTACCGCGTCAATGCTTTCCGGCGTGAAGCCTAACATGAAGATTCTTCATCCGCTTCCGAGGATTACAGAAATCGCTACTGATGTCGATGATACGCCATACGCATATTATTTCGAGCAGGCCCGTAACGGCATGTACGTCCGCATGGCTGTCATTGCTTACCTCCTTGGCTACAGGTAGTAGAAAAAATATTCGTCCTTTATTTGGAATTAAGTAGAAATTTGTTACCTTTACAACGATTTAAGAGAAAAACTTAAATCGCTGTAAAGGATTTTAGTTAATAATTGCAATAACTTTATAACAAATTCAGATATGAGCAAAGTTCATGTATTCAATGCCGGCCCATGCATTCTTCCGCAGCAGGCAATAGACAATTCAATCGAGGCCCTCAAGGATTTCAAGGGCACAGGTATTTCAGTGCTTTCAGTATCACACCGTTCCAAAGAGTGGGGCGAAGTGATGGACGAGGTCCGCGCGAACTGGAAAGAGCTGCTTAACATTCCTGATACACATGAGGTAGTGTTCCTCGGCGGTGGCGCCAGCCTTCAGTTCTTGTATGTAGCTATGAACTTCCTTGAGAACAAGGCTGCATACCTTGATACAGGTGTTTGGGCTCACAAGGCACTTCAGCAGGCACAGGGCATCGGAAACGCATATGCTCTCGCATGCTCGGCAGACAAGAACTACTCTTACATTCCTGAGGGATATACCATTCCTACAGATATCGACTACTTCCATATCACTACGAACAATACCATTTACGGTACTGAGATCAAGACAGACATAGACTGCCCTGTTCCACTTATCGCAGATATGTCATCTGACATCATGAGCCGTCCTGTAGATGTCAGCAAGTATGCTTTGATTTATGGTGGTGCACAGAAGAACGTGGGCCCTGCCGGTGTCATATTTGCAATTATCCGCAAGGACGCTCTCGGAAAGGTAAGCAGATATATCCCTACAATGCTTGACTACAGGACTCACATTGACAAGGAGTCTATGTTCAATACCCCTCCTGTATTCTCAATCTTCGTCATGAACGAGACTCTCAAGTGGTTGAAGAGCATGGGCGGCGTTGAGGCTATTCACAAATATGATATGGAGAAAGCAAACTTGCTTTACAATGAGATCGACCGCAACTCTCTCTTCGTAGGTACAGCAGCTGAGAAAGACCGTTCACTCATGAACGTATGCTTCGTGATGGCTCCTGGCTATGAGAACCTTCAGGACGAGTTCATGTCATTCTCCAAGAGCAAGGGCATGGTCGGTCTCAAGGGACACAGATCAGTCGGCGGTTTCCGCGCATCCATCTACAATGCATGTACACTTGAGGATGTTACTGCTCTCACAGAGTGCATGAAAGAGTTTGAGTCATTGAAAAAATAAAATCCACTTGTCATGAAAGTATTGTTAGCTACTCAGAAACCATTTGCAGCAGCAGCTGTAGCGGGAATCAGAGAAATTCTTGAAGGTGCCGGCCACGAGGTCGTTCTCCTTGAAAAATATGCAGATACACAGGATCTTATCAATGCTGTTGCAGATGTAGATGCTATGATCGTAAGATCTGACAAAGTTACTCCAGCTGTTCTTGAGGCTGCCGGAAAACTTAAGATTGTTGTTCGTGCAGGTGCCGGTTTCGACAACATTGACCTCGTTGTTTCAAAGGAGCGCGGTGTTGTTGTCGAGAATACTCCTGGCCAGAACTCTAATGCAGTTGCCGAGCTTGCCATCGCCATGATGATTTACATGAGCAGAAACCAGTTCACTCCTGTTTCAGGTACTGAGGTTTCAGGCAAGAAACTTGGTATTCAGGCATTTGGTAACGTAGGTCGTCTCGTAGGTCAGAAGGCTGAGGCTCTCGGCATGACAGTATATGCTACTGACCCATTCATCCCTGCTGACAAGATTGCAGAGGCTGGTGCGGTTCCGGTGGAGACAGTGAAAGATCTTTATTCACAGTGTGATTTCGTTTCAGTTCACATTCCTGCGACACCTGAGACAATCGGAAGCATTAATTATGATCTGATTACATCTATGCCTAAGGGAGCCGTGCTCGTAAATACTGCACGTAAGGAAGTTGTGGATGAGGCTGGTCTCGAGAAGGCATTGACCGACAGGCCTGACCTCAAGTACATCACTGACGTAGCTCCTGACAACATTGATGTTCTCCGAGAGAAATTCGGCGTGCGCGTGTTCGCAACTCCTAAGAAGATGGGTGCGCAGACTTCTGAGGCCAATGTCAATGCAGGTCTTGCTGCTGCCAGACAGATTGTTGCATACTTTGCTGACGGTTGCACCAAGTTCCAGGTTAACAAATAGTTGAACAACACTTAAACTCATATTACCAATGGTAAAAGTGAAACCATTTGCGGCTGTCCGTCCGCCTAAAGATATTGTTACTGAAGTAGCTGCACCTCCTTATGACGTTTTGAATTCAGAAGAGGCTCAAAAGATGGCCGGTGAAAAATCCCTGCTTCATATCACGAAGCCTGAGATTGATTTCGACCCTATACTTCCGGATCATGACCCTAAGGTTTATGATGAGGCTGTCAAGAATTTTGCCGAATGGCAGAAGAAGGGATGGCTGGTGCAGGACAGCAAGCCTTGCTACTATGTCTATGCACAGACGATGGACGGCAGAACCCAGTATGGTCTGGTTCTCTGCGCTCATACTGACGACTATTCAGAGGGCAAGATCAAGAAGCACGAGCTTACCCGCAAGGATAAGGAAGATGACCGTATGGTCCATGTGAAGATTCAGAATGCCAATATCGAGCCTGTGTTCTTTGCCTATAAGGACAATGCTGAACTGAATGATATCGTTGCGGCTTCTGCAAAGGGTGCTCCTGAGTATGAATTCACTGACGAGAACGGTTTCGGACATGCTTTCTGGGTTATCGATGATGACGCTGTCATTTCCAGAATTACAGCCATCTTCACAAATAACATTGACGCGTTCTATGTTGCTGACGGACATCACCGTACCGCAGCTGCAGCCCGTGTCGGTGCAGAGAAACGTGCCGGGAATCCTAATCATACAGGAAACGAAGAATATAATTACTTCATGGCAGTATGCTTCCCTGAGAGCCAGTTGAAAATCATTGACTACAATCGTGTTGTCAAGGATTTGAACGGTCTCGACAAGGAGCAGTTCCTGAAGGCTCTCGAGGCTGATTTCGATGTTGTTCCGTTCGACGGAAAAGGTGAGTATCATCCTTCACATCTCCATAACTTCTCCATGTATCTTGACGGAAAGTGGTATTCACTTGAGGCTAAGCCGGGAAGATATGATGATAAAGATCCTATCGGTGTTCTCGACGTTACTATCCTCTCTAATCTCGTTCTTGACAAGATACTGGGAATCAAGGATCTCCGTACTGACAAACGCATTGACTTCGTCGGCGGTATCAGAGGTCTCGGTGAGCTCTCACGTCGTGTTGATAGCGGTGAAATGAAGGTTGCTTTTGCACTTTATCCTGTTTCTATGAAGCAGCTTACTGATATCGCTGACAGTGGTAACATCATGCCTCCTAAAACTACATGGTTTGAGCCTAAACTGAGGTCCGGCCTCGCAATACATAAACTGAGTTAGTAAGTATTAGTGTGAATCACGTTTTGAAAGATATTGGTTCAAAACATCTTACTAAAGCAGCCTGACGATTTGCCGTCAGGCTGCTTTTTTACAATTGACGAAGTCATCGATGAGGATACAAAAAACGCTGCCTCGAATCTGAGACAGCGTTTTGTGTATGTGTTTCGTTCTTAGAACGGAAGGTCGTCTGAAGGATCGTCCGCTGCTGGAGCGCTAGGGGCGAATCCGGCAGGTACATCCGGAGTGTAAGCCGGCTTAACAGGAGCGGCAGCCTGTGCAGGAGCCTGATATGGCTGCTGGTATGCAGGAGTGCTCTGCTGTGCCGGGGAAATCCTCCATGCCCTCAAGTCAGTGTACCACTTTCCGTTGTACTCCCTGCTTGAAACATTGAACTCGACTTTGATTTCGTCATTGATCTGGAATCTTTCGAGATCCTGGACCTTGTCCTGACCCCACACGCTGAAGCATGCCTTAGTAGGGAAATTGCCGTCCTGATACTCGATGACGAACTCCTGTTTAGCCCACTGGCCTCTTGCCGAGGTGCCGGACTGAACTGCGAGTTTCTGAAGAAGTCTTCCTGTCAGTTCCATGAACCTTGATTATTTTGCCTCTTCGTTCTCAGCGACTTTGCTTACCTTTACGAGTTCGATGTCGAAGATAAGGGTGCTGTTAGGTTTGATTCCACGTGTTCCGTTCTCGCCGTAACCGAGCTCTGAAGGAACGTAGAGAGTCATCTTACCACCTTCGCCGATAAGCTGCAAGCCTTCTGTCCAACCTTTGATGACGCGGTTCAGGGTCATTTTGATTCCTTCATCGTTCTTAGGTGACTCATCGAATACAGTGCCGTCGGTGAGAGTTCCCTTGTAGTGAACATATACTGTGTCAGCAGGACCTGGCTTAACATCGTTACCAGCCTCGCGGATAATGTACTGGAGACCGCTTCCAGTTACCTGAACGCCTTCCTTCTTCTTGTTCTCAGCGAGGAATTTGACTTCTTCGTTCTTTGCGACAGCGCTTACATACTCACGTCTCTTTGAGAGGTATGAGTTGAATACGTTGTTCAGCTCCTCAGGATTGATCTTGAACTGCTGTGCATATGTAGAATCTGTGTAGTCTCCTTTAGCTTTGAGGAAATCTCTCAGACCTCTTTCAATCTGCTTGTAGTTGAGGTCCTCTCCGAAGTCGTAACCTTTTACGAAAGCACCGAAGTTGACACCGAGGAGATAGCTGACTGAGTCAATCTCGGTTCTTCTTGGCTTGAAGTTATCAGGATTTACCATGCTTACAGCGGTAGAGTCTGTTCCTGCTGTTGTTCCCTTTGTACCATTGGAGGTGCAAGATGCTGAAAGCGCAATCATGAGCGCGGCAGCTGCAAATTTAAAAGTTCTCATTATTTATGTAATAATTTAATATTTCCTAAAGCAGCCGCAAATATCGCAATTTTATTTGAAAGTCTGAAACATAATTCCTAAATTTGATTAAAATGATTTCAAGCCTATGGACATCGATTCTGCAGTGGTTCATGCCAAATTGAAGGAATTCTTCGGATATGGAACTTTCAAGGGTGATCAGGAGAAAATTATACGACATCTGCTTGACGGGAAAGACGCTTTTGTCATTATGCCTACAGGTGGAGGAAAGTCGCTCTGCTATCAGTTGCCTGCGCTTCTGTTGCCCGGCACGGCGATAGTGGTTTCTCCTCTCATAGCATTGATGAAAAATCAGGTGGATGCGATCAGGGGCTTTGTTTCCGGAAATGAGGGAATCGCCCATTTCCTTAATTCTTCTTTGAACAAATCACAGATTGCTGAGGTTACAGAAGACTTGAAATCAGGTGTCACAAAGCTTCTTTATGTGGCACCGGAGAGTCTTACCAAGGAAGACAACATCGCGATTCTCAAGCAGATAAAGATTTCGTTCTATGCCATTGACGAGGCCCATTGCGTCTCAGATTGGGGGCATGACTTCAGACCGGAGTACCGTAAGATACGTCCTATCGTGGAAGAAATAGGTAGGGCTCCGATAATAGCATTGACAGCGACCGCCACACCGAAGGTGCAGGCTGACATTTTGAAGAACCTCGGCATTTCCGACGCGTGCGTGTTCAAATCTTCATTCAACAGGCCGAATCTCTACTATGAGGTGCGCGACAAGGTGGACCCGGACAAGGATATCATAAAGTATATCAAGCAGAATCCCGGCAAGTCCGGCATCATATACTGTCTGAGCCGCAAGAAGGTCGAGGAACTTGCGCAGATACTTGTCATCAATGGTATCAAGGCACTTCCGTATCATGCCGGGCTTGACGCCAAGGTGAGGGCCGAGAATCAGGACCGCTTCCTTATGGAGGATGTAGATGTCATAGTGGCCACGATAGCATTCGGCATGGGCATTGACAAACCCGATGTGCGTTTCGTCATCCATTATGACGTGCCTCGCAGTCTGGAAGGATATTATCAGGAAACAGGCAGGGCAGGCCGTGACGGAAAGGAAGGAATCTGTATCGCGTATTACAGCTACAAGGACATACGCAAACTGGACAAGTTCCTGATGAGCAAGCCGGTATCGGAGCAGGAAATCGGCCGTCAGCTCCTTATGGAGACTGTGGCATATGCCGAGTCCGGGGACTGCCGCAGAAAGATTCTGCTCAGTTATTTCGGCGAGGATTATACCGAGGACAATTGTGGGGCATGTGACAACTGCCTGAATCCGAAGCCGCGCTTCGACGCCCAGAAAGAAATGTGCATGGTCATTGACCTTGTCAATTCCCTTTCGGAGCATTTCAAGATAGAGCATCTTGCGAATATTCTCACCGGTATCGCGAAGGGAATCGTCAAGTCATATAATCACGACAAACTGAAGGCTTTCGGCTCCGGTTCGAATCATTCTTTGTCATTCTGGGAAATGGTTATGCATCAGGGACTTATCAAGCATTTCCTTGTGCGTAACATTGACTCTTACGGCCTTATTTCGGTGACGGAGGAAGGCCTCGAATTCCTGAAGAATCCTCATCCGCTCATGCTCGCGGAGGACCGTAATTTTACCGAGACCAATAATAATGATGATGACGATGACGACGATTTGACGCCGTCAGCCGGAAAAGCCGGTTCCGGTGCGGATACGGTTCTTTTGTCAATGCTGAAGGACTTGCGCAAATCGGAGGCCAAGAAACTTCACCTTCAGCCTTGGGTGATTTTCTCGGATGCCTCTCTGGATGACATGTCGATAATGTATCCTGAGACATTTGAGGAACTGATCAAGTGCCAGGGCGTAGGCGAGGGAAAGGCCCGCAAATACGGCAAGCCGTTCCTTGAACTGATAACCAGATATGTCGAGGAGAATGACATCTTCAGACCGGATGATTTCGTCGTAAGGTCAATGCCGAACAAGTCGTCCGACAAGATTTTCATCATTCAGAGCATCGACAGGCGTATGGATCTGGAGGATATCGCGACTGCCAGAGACAAGGACATGAATGAAATTCTTACAGCTATGGAAAACATCGTGGAATTCGGAACGAAACTGAATCTGAACTATTACATCGAGAACAACATTGACAAAGAAGTAGTCGACGAAATCTACGATTATTTTAAGAATGAAGCTGAATCTGATTCTCTGGAGGATGCCATAACGGCCCTCGGAGGGGATTATGAGGAGATGGAAATCCGTCTTGTCAGAATGAAGTTCCTTTCAGAGGTTGCCAACTAGGCCTGTCCCGGTACGCCGTCTCATTTTGCTCGCCGTGCTGGCCTTGCTGTCTGTTACCTTATGGGAAGCATCACTGGCTTTCTCTTGTCGAAATGTGCGAGATATCTGAATCCGCATCTGCTTACCAATGCTGCTGTTCGCTCAAAGTTGAATCCGACTCTGTCTGCATCATGTGAGTCGGAGCCCAGGCTGATGATCTCACCTCCAAGTTCACGATATCTCATCAGGATGTTTTTGTCCAGAACCGGAGTCCTGCCCTTGAAATCCTGATAGGTTTTCGTATTGATTTCCAATGCCTTGCCATTTTCTGCCAGATATCTCAACATGGAATCCAGGATATCTGGGAAATCTTTGTACAATATGCTGCATTCCGGGTATGGCGCGTATCTGGTGACATAGTCATAATGTCCCATGATATCGAATCTGTCTCCCAGCCATACCATTTCATCATAGAGAGTTTCCAGATAGTGTCCATAGGCGTAGCGCCAGGTCTTGCCTTCATAGTATCCGCCCCAGAACGGGTCCGTATCATCCAGATAATGGACCGATGCGATGATTTCATCGAAAGAATATTTCTCCAGATGCGCGGCTATCTTGTCTCGTTCGCTTTTCTGTACGCCAATTTCAATGCCCTTGAAAACGTGGAAGTCCTGCGGGCATTTGGCATTGACCTTATCAATTTCTGCATTTCTTGCCTCTACGTCGAACACTTCTGGCACGTATTCTTCGTATTTGGCCTTCATCGGAGGGACAAAGAAATCGCAATGGTCGGTGAAACATACACCGGCCAGTCCCTTCCCGATAGCAGAATTCACAGTTTTCCCGACTGAGGTCCTCCCTCCATCGAAAGAAAACTGTGAATGATTATGATTATCGTATAAACCTGTCATTTTAAGGTTTACTTAGCTGAGTCCGTCAATGTGGCCATCGACGACATCGATTCTCAGCGCCTGAGGAGATTTCGGAAGTCCCGGCATTCTGATGATATCACCAGCGATGGCTACAATCATTTCCGCACCGGCATTGATGACAATATCCTTGATGTCGAACTCGAAGTTTTCAGGTGCACCGTACATTTTTGCGTCCTGCGAGAACGAATATTGTGTCTTGGCGATGCAGACGGGGAACGCTGCATATTCTGTGCCTTCGATCTTGCCCATCATCTTGCGTGCTTCCGGACTGAACTCCACGTGGCCTGCACGATAGATTTCCTTGGCGACTTTCTCGATTTTCTTCTCGATACTGTCATTGTCCTGATAGATGAAATGAACCGGCTCGGATGGCTTCTCGTCGATTGTCTTCACTACGAGCTCGGCGAGTTCCACGGCACCTTCGCCACCCTTCATGAATGCGTCGTTCAATGCGAACGGTACTCCGAGTTCAGCACAATGTTCGCGGACCATCTGGATTTCCTCGTCTCTGTCATCTCCGAACTTGTTGAAGCATACAAGTACTGACTGTCCGAATTTGCGCATGTTCTCGATATGACGATCCATATTGGCAAATCCCTTTCTGACGCCTTCCTCAGAAGCTTCGCTGATCTTGTCCACAGGCACGTCGCCGTGCATTTTGAGCCCTCTCAATGTTGCCACGAGGATTGTCAATGCCGGGTTGAGGCCGCTCTTGCGGCATTTGATATCGAAGAATTTCTCTGCGCCGAGATCTGCACCGAAGCCTGCCTCAGTAATTACATAGTCGCTATAGGTCATGGCCATTCTGGTGGCAATGATAGAGTTACAGCCGTGTGCGATATTTGCGAACGGGCCTCCGTGGATAAAGGCAGGAGTGTTTTCCGTTGTCTGAACCAAGTTCGGATTCATGGCATCGAGAAGAAGAGCCATGATAGAGCCGGTTACTCCCATATCCTTGACCCTGAATGGCTTGTTCTCGAGGGTATAGCCGAGAAGAATGTTGTCAATTCTGCGTCTGAGGTCATCCAAATCCTTTGACAGACAGAGGATTGCCATAATTTCCGAAGCTGGGGTGATGTCGAATCCTGACTCCTGGACCAGGCCGTTGGTGTGAGGTCCGAGTCCGGTAACGATATGTCTGAGCGATCTGTCATTGACATCCAGAACTCTTCTCCACAAAATCTGTTTGAGGCCGAATCCCTCTGCCTGATGCTGATAAATGTAGTTGTCAAGCAGGGCGGAAATCATGTTGTTGGCGGATGTAATCGCGTGGAAGTCTCCGGTGAAGTGGAGATTGATCTTTTCCATAGGCAGGATCTGTGCGTATCCTCCGCCGGCAGCGCCTCCCTTCATTCCGAAGCAAGGTCCGAGTGACGGTTCGCGCAGAGCAGCAATAGCCCGCTTGCCTATCTTGTTCAGTCCCAATGCCAGGCCGACGGATACTGTTGTCTTTCCGATACCTGCCTTCGTTGGAGTGATGGCTGTCACGAGAACAAGTTTGCTCTTCTTGACTTTTTCTTCGTCAATCAGTGTGAGCGGAACTTTTGCCATGTTTTTTCCATAAGGTTCCAAGTCTCCCTGAGGAATGCCGACTGATTCTGCTATCTCAGATATCGGCTTGAGCTTAATGCTCCTTGCGATCTCAATGTCTGATTTCATGTATGTAATTTGTGTTGTTATACCTCGCTAATTTAGTAATTATTGTGAAAAAATGAAACATATTTTATGCGTTTTTCTTTAAATCTGTAATTGTTTTTGGGTGAGTTTCCGCGGAAATTTGTTAACTTTGAAACACGCTTCCGCCAGTGTCCGTTTGCATTGACGATGGAAGTATGTTTTGAAATGAAACCTCTACGATGAAACTGAAGATTGCAGCCAACTGCATTCGTGGGAACAAGCGCCGCAGCAACGAAGATATGGTTCTTGTCGGCGAGTCCTTCCTAAGGGATTGCAGCATTGACTTTTCTCTTGATAATCCTGATTTGTTTTTTGCGCTTGTGTCTGACGGCATGGGCGGTCACGACCATGGAGAGATGGCGAGCGAGTTCCTTCTTAGGCGGATTTGCGAGGAAATTCAGCCTGGTACTGACGTTGGAACTGCTTTTCTGAGCTGGATTCGTTCTGTCAATGCCGAAATGGAGTGCATTTCGAGTGAAATGTTGATGAAAAGGCATATGGGCTGCACTCTGTCGGGGCTGATCTGGCAGAATGACAGGGTGTGGATTGTCAATGCCGGAGACAGTCGTACTTACAGGTTCCGGTCCGGTTCTCTTTTGCAGCTGACAGAAGATCACAATATCAAGCAGCGCCCGAGGTATAATTCCGGTCCGGAATTGTCAATGCTAGTGAATTGTATCGGTGCCGGAGCTGCGGCTCAGGTCGATATCAATGATGTCGGCGGTGACATTCAGTCTGGTGATATTTTCCTGGTTTGCACTGATGGGCTTTACGAGATGTTGCCTGAACGGAACATTCAGGAGGTGTTGTCCGGAGACTCTGGCCCGGTCGATTCGGTTGCGAGACTAAGTCAGATGGCGGAGGAAGCCGGAGGTCGTGACAATATAAGTCTGATAGTTGTCAAAGTTGTGTAGGTCGTTTTCTATATAATATAGGTATATGTTTCAGAAATTTTGGTCCATCCTCTTCGGAGGATGGATTTTTATTTTGTCTTAAGTCATTGTATATCAATGCTATGAAACGTCTTACCATCAAGTTTTGCGTCCTTCGTCCGCATAAAAACGGGAGCGGAAAAAATAATTTTCAATGATGCAAGTCAATGACAGTGAGAGGTGTAAAATGATGCAGGAGGAGCGCAATATGAAGAAAATGTGAAAAAAAGTTCAGGAAAAGTTTGCAGGTTCAGAAAAAGTGCCTACCTTTGCAATCCCGTTACGAAACAAGGGCATCACACTGAGGCCTTGAGTTGAGTGGGGGAGTCAGAAAAAGAGTGGCGGAAGCCGCTGAGTATGACGGAGTTCATTGAAAAGACTGGAACGAAAGTACAAGGAAGCAAGTACCAAACACAAAAAATCGAGAGCGTTAATTTCTAGGAAATTATAAGTGCCGGATTGAACTTGAGAAATAAGAAATATACAAAGAAGAGTTTGATCCTGGCTCAGGATGAACGCTAGCGGCAGGCTTAACACATGCAAGTCGAGGGGCAGCGCGGGGTAGCAATACTCTGGCGGCGACCGGCGGAAGGGTGCGTAACACGTGAGCGACTTGCCCGATACAGGGAGATAACCGGTGGAAACGCCGACTAATATCCCATACGACATGAGGCTGCATGGCCTTGGGTTGAAAGGTTCGCCGGTATCGGATAGGCTCGCGGGACATTAGCTGGATGGCGGGGCAACGGCCCACCATGGCGACGATGTCTAGGGGTTCTGAGAGGAAGACCCCCCACACTGGGACTGAGACACGGCCCAGACTCCTACGGGAGGCAGCAGTGAGGAATATTGGTCAATGGGCGGAAGCCTGAACCAGCCATGCCGCGTGAAGGACTAAGGCCCTATGGGTCGTAAACTTCTTTAGACGCAGAGCAATAAGGGCCTCGTGAGGTCCGATGAGAGTATGCGTAGAATAAGCATCGGCTAACTCCGTGCCAGCAGCCGCGGTAATACGGGGGATGCGAGCGTTATCCGGATTTATTGGGTTTAAAGGGTGCGTAGGCGGCGAATTAAGTCAGCGGTGAAAGACCGGGGCTCAACCCTGGAAGTGCCGTTGATACTGATTGGCTAGAATACCCTTGCCGTGGGAGGAATGAGTGGTGTAGCGGTGAAATGCATAGATATCACTCAGAACACCGATTGCGAAGGCATCTCACGAAGGGGCGATTGACGCTGAGGCACGAAAGCGTGGGGATCGAACAGGATTAGATACCCTGGTAGTCCACGCAGTAAACGATGATGGCTAACTGTCGGGCCTACGGGTTCGGCGGCCAAGCGAAAGCGATAAGCCATCCACCTGGGGAGTACGACCGCAAGGTTGAAACTCAAAGGAATTGACGGGGGCCCGCACAAGCGGAGGAACATGTGGTTTAATTCGATGATACGCGAGGAACCTTACCCAGGCTCGAACGGCACCTGAATCACCCAGAGATGGGTGAGTCTTCGGACAGGTGTCGAGGTGCTGCATGGTTGTCGTCAGCTCGTGCCGTGAGGTGTCGGCTTAAGTGCCAT
>OHKP01000035.1_pt1 | contig 91098 bp, 64 predicted proteins | sample 1568861 | NCBI WGS metagenome assembly OHKP01 (sample SAMEA3879524, study PRJEB24766) | human gut metagenome | biome: human-associated habitat; feature: feces | place: USA | collected 1985/1987 | reverse complement strand
TATCGGGGTGTAGCGCAGTTTGGTTTGCGAAAAGTTGAGCGAATCGAATGAGGTGCACTTCAAAAATAAGAACATATCACCGAATCTGTTGTTGAGAGCGCAAGACCTGACGGAAATGCGCGACGCGCTCCCAAACGCGCCACAACAGATTGAAACAAACACATATTTAACGGGGTGTAGCGCAGTTTTGTTTGCGAAAAGTTGAGCGAATCGAATGAGGTGCACTTCAAAAATAAGAACATATCACCGAATCTGTTGTTGAGAGCGCAAGACCTGACGGAAATGCGCGACGCGCTCCCAAACGCGCCACAACAGATTGAAACAAACACATATTTATCGGGGTGTAGCGCAGTTTGGTAGCGCGTACGGTTCGGGACCGTAAGGCCGCGAGTTCAAGTCTCGCCACTCCGACCAGACAAAAGACACGGACAAAACAGTCCGTGTCTTTTTGTCTACGAAGCGGCTCGACCGAAACAAATACTGACGCGATTGACATCGTAACAATCGCTATTCCACCGCGAGCATTTCCGAAGGCAAGGCTCGCGGCTTACAAGTCTCGCCACTCCGACCACAAACTTCGCTGAGTGCATACATTGTGTGCACTCAGTTTTTTATATCCGTTCAGGCTGTGCTTTGCACAACGACTGAAACGAATATAAAAATAAGCACGCTTTGCGTGCCGAAGTTTGTGTAGGGGTATGAGCGATAGCGAAATACCAGAAACAAAAACAAAGCAGCCCGTGTCTTTGTGTAGGGGTATGAGCGATAGCGAAATATCAGAAACAAAAACAAAGCAGCCCGTGTCTTTGTGCGGTGTTATGAGCGATAGCGAAATACCACACAACTTGCGCTTGCGCATATGTGGGAAAGAATATAAAAATAAGCACGCTTTGCGTGCCGAAGTTTGTGTAGGGGTATGAGCGATAGCGAAATACCAGAAACAAAAACAAAGCAGCCCGTGTCTTTGTGTAGGGGTATGAGCGATAGCGAAATACCGGAAACAAAAACAAAACAGTCCGTGTCTTTTTGTCTACGAAGTGCGAAACAAACACTGACGCGATTGAAAAATCGCCATAGCGGTTGATGATTTTTTGATTTTAAGCAAGTTTTTTGACATTTGTTGACAATTTTTTCCTAAAAGATTTGACCTTTTAATTAATGCTGTGATAAATTTTTCGTTGAAACAATCGGGAAAACACATAGTGATTTGCGATTTCTTGCGTAGTTATTTTGTTGAAAATCGAGGGAAAATATGGGAGAAACATCTCGAAAAAATGGTTTTGTCGTATTTATACGGCTGTTTTTTGTGATAACTGCTTTTGTTGTGATGCTGTCGATATCGGTTGCTTGCGACAGCCCGAAGCCCAACGCAGATGAATTTCTTATCGGTGATGAAGACTTTTCCGTTACTTTTGTTTTGAACAACGGCGACGATAACGTCGTGTGGAATAAAGGCGACGATTTGCCTGCGCCGACCAAGAAAGATTGCGAGTTCTTGTACTGGTGCAAAGACGAGGAACTAACCGTTAAAGCCGATTTTGATTTTGAAAATTTAATTCTTGAACAAAATTTAACTCTATATGCAAAATGGAAAGAACTTATAGACCTCGAAGGCGTGGTTTTTGCTGACGTTACTTGTGCTTACGACGGTGAAGCACATTCCGTAAAAGTGGACGAATCGACATTGCCCGACGGCGCGACGGTCACGTACGACGGCGAAAATTCGTTTGTCAACGCAGGCGAATATGTCGTTTCGGCAACTATAAAAGCGGACGGCTACAAAGACCTTGTTATAAGCGCGACTTTGAAAATCACGAAAGCGAAACTTGTCGGAATCACGTTTCCGAAAGTCGAAGCAGAGTGGGACGGAAACAAGCATAGCGCATTTATAAATTATACGGGCGGCGAATTTCCGAGCGAAGTCAAAGTCACTTACGACGGAAACGGACATGCGGAAGTCGGCAACCACACGGTTACGGCAAAATTCGAGGTGAGCGACAATTACGAGCCTATCGCGGATATGACGACATTGATCGTCATAAAAGAGAAATATTTTAACGTTACTTTCGACGACGAGATTTCAAATAAAATCAGTTACAAAGTTGCGCACGGTCAAACGCTTTCGGACATTCCGAATCCTACGGCAAAAGACGGATATTCGGCTTGTTGGAACGTCGAAAATTTTGAAAATATCCTTGCCGACGTCAACGTGAAAGCAATTTACACGCCGATAGAATACACAATTTCTTTTATATCCGACGATAGCGTCGTCGCAACGAAGAAGTATGACGTGGAAAAATCCGTCGATTTCGACAATATTTCAAAACAGCATTACGTTTTCAATGGTTGGTATGCCGACGAAAACTGTTCGGGTGAGAGCGTGGCAAATCTTGCAGTCGGCAATTTCGGCGATAAAAGTTTTTACGCGAAGTGGTCTGCCGTTGAGTATTTCGTGACATTCCATACGTACGACGGCACGAATGCCGAATCCAATACGAATTGCGACGACAAATACAAATATACCGTCGAAAGCGATTCTTTGACCCTCGGCTCGCCCGTAAAATCCAACTATTCGTTCGGCGGCTGGTACGTTAACGAGAATTTTGAGGGCGAATCTGTTGCAATGATTGTTAAGGGCGCAAGCGGAAACTTAGATTTGTACGCAAAATGGATTGCGTGCGAGTATAGCATAGCGTACGACTATCGCGACGGCGAAATTTGCGACAATCCGACTTCCTATAACGTCGATTCGGAGGACATTATCCTTGCCGCTTCGCATAAATTCGGTTACGATTTCGTCGGCTGGATTGACGGCGCGGGCAACAAAGTCGAAGTCATAAGAAAGGGCAGCAGTGGCAATTTGATTCTGCACGCCGAGTGGTCGCCCATCGAATTTTCCATTGTTCTAAACGGTGCAAACGGCAGTTGTCCGACGACTTTGACGTATACTATCGAAAACGAAACCGTAACTTTGCCGAAAATCGCGAGAGCGGGTTATACGCTTGCGGGTTGGTTCGACGCGGACGGAAATAAATACGAAACCGTGTCGGGTTCTACGCAAAAGGACGTTTCGCTCACGGCAAAATGGAACGTCGTTTCGTATGCGATAAACTACGAATACGACGGTGGCACGCAAGTCAATAATCCGACTTCATATACGATAGAGGACGAAATCGTTTTGATTGCTCCCGAAAAAGACGGCTATGATTTCGACGGTTGGTTTAACGGCGAAAACAAGGCGGAAAAGATAGAAAAAGGAAGTTACGGCGACATTACGCTTACCGCTCATTGGACGAAACGCATAATAAAATCCGATTTTGTCATCGAAAACGGCGTTCTAATCAGGTATACGGGTGTAAGTTTGTCAATTACCGTTCATTCGAGCGAGGCAGGGCAGACAGTGACTTCGGTTGCGGCAACCGCATTCGACTCGGTGCGCGCGTCGGTCACGCAAATCGTCATAGAGGAAGGCGTGCAAAGCGTTGAAAGAGGCGCGTTCGACGGTATGACGAATCTCAAAACTCTCTCTATGCCGTCCACGATTTCGACTTTGCACAGAGGTATGCTCAAAGATTGCGCTTCGCTTGAAAGTTTGACGATTCCGTTTGCTTCGTTCGTCATCGAACAAAATATAAACGATATTGTAACAGACGAAAATGCCGCGCTTTCCGCAACTGCTTATGACAGCACAAATTCGAATTGCTACGCTGTCGGTTTTACATACCTATTCGGCAAACCGTCAAACGAGGATTTGCTGTCGAAATACACGAGCGTAAACGGATATTACAAGAACGTTTCGTCCGAGTACGTTTTGCAGATTGACACGTCGATAGAAACTTATATTCCCAATTCGCTCAAATATCTGACCGTGCTCGGCGGAGATATTTTGATGAAAGGCTTTTCAAAAATATCGTCGTTGCAGTACATCGTTTTGAAGGACGTATCTAACGTCGGACAGCAAGCGTTTATAAAATGCGGCGGACTCAAAGAAGTCACAGTCGAGAGCGAAAATACGACTTTCGGCGGCGCGGTGTTTGACGGTTGCTCGAATATGACGATATACGTTGCCTCGCAAGACCAAAAGACTGCGTTAGATTTGCAAATACAATCGCTTGAAAACATAGAATGCGAGGTTGCTTCAAATTGACATTTGTGCTATTATGCCTTTGAGGTGACGTATGAACGCATTGACACTTGTACATAACGCAATAAAAGCATATTTGCCAAAGGGCGGCGTTGCAATAGACGCAACGGCAGGGCGCGGCTACGATACCGCGTTTTTGTGCGAACTTGTGGGTGAAAACGGTTCTGTCACGGCTTTCGACGTGCAAAAAGCCGCAATAGACAGCACTCGCGATTTGCTCGACAGCAAAGGACTTTCGGCGCGTTTGATTCTCGATTCCCACGCAAATATGGCAAATTATTTCGAAAAAGAAAGCGTGGATTGCATAGTGTTCAATCTCGGCTATCTTCCTAAGGGCGACCACAGCGTTTTCACCCACTTTGAATCCACGAAACAAGCCGTCGAAAGCGGACTCGAACTGCTCAAAAGAGGCGGACTTATGACGGTGAGCGTGTATTACGGCGGTGACAGCGGTTACGAGGAAAAGGATGCGCTCTTGCCGTGGCTCAAAACGCTCGACGACGAAAAATATCAGGTTCTGGCGACGTTTTTCTACAACTGGAAAAAAGACCCGCCCATTCCGTTTTTTATAATCAAAAATTGAAAACGCGTGATTAGAATATCGAAAACCATTGCAATTTTGCAAAAATTACGCTTGCTTGAAAAGAGGATAATATGAACGATACCCACAAGAAATACAACGTGCTTTTCGTTTGTTCGTCAAACGTTTGCAGAAGCCCTTATTGCGAGTTTATGCTCAGACGAATGATTGAAAACGACGAGGATTTGAAAGACAGAGTGGAAGTGCGCTCGTCCGCCGTTTTCAACAAGAGCAAAAGCATATTCCCCAAAGCCGTCGATATTCTCAAACGCGAAGGTTTTCCCGAAAGCGAGATTCTCGCGCACAAACCCTCTTTCAAAACCGACAAAGAGAGATTCGAAAACGCCGACGTCATCATCGGAATGTCGCGTATGCACAAACTTTTGACCCCTCGCAAGTATCGCTCGAAGTATATTACGCTTTCCGAAGCCGCCACCGACAAGTATTCTCGCGTTCCCGACCCGTTTTTGGCTACGTCGCAAGCAGAGTATGACAAGACGATGGCGGTATTAAAAAATTATATCGAGCAATATTTTCTCAGATTAAAAAATGCGCTAAATCGCGCCTAACTTTGTCAGAGGCACTCGTGCGACAACTCATTTACGCATAGTAAATTAGGGTTGCCGCCCGAGTGCCTCTTTCGCGTTATCCATCGATTTAGCGCATTTTTAACTGCTCAGAGACGAGAAGAATCCGCCGTCCGCGAACTTGCAGAGCGGACTTTTGATGAACACTCATTCGAAGCGTACTTATTAACGGTATGTGCTAATTCGCAGACGGAACGCGAGCCGCAAGGCGGCGAGAAAAGCGAGCGTCGAGCTTGACGATTTGTACAAGAATGCGTGGCATTCTGTTGCGAAGCCGCCACGCAGACGAAGTGGCACGGCTTTCAGCCGATTTGTATTGCCAACAGCCCGTCTGCCGTTCGTTGCTCGCAACGAACTAGCGATTGCTACGAAGTCAATCGCGTCAGTGTTGCCCCACGCGAAGCGGACGCCGTGGGTTCCCTCAAAGTATGCAGAGGGGGAACGGCGGTGGGGGAAACACGTGAGGAAGGGGGAGTTTTAATTCAAAATTCGACAACAAAAACAAGTTTTTGTACAATTAAAACTCAGGTGTCGATTATTCAAAAAAATATTTAGAAAAATTTAAGGTTGGGCGCGCTTTTTGGAATTGACTTGTGTATCCGTTTTATATTAATATTATTGCAAATCAAACAGATTGTATCGCAATGCTCGCAGTCGCAGACCGTTTGCGAGTCGTGTAAAATCTTATAGTATTGTAGCAAAAAAAACGATTGACCATTCACGTTTGCAATCGAGATTTCATATCAAGGATTGTATTTTTTAGGGTGAGAATATGAGAAAATTTGTATGTATTTCGCTTATAATTGTGTTGCTTCTGACAAGCGCGGTGCTTTTTGTTGCTTGCAACAAAGAGGATGAAGTCGCTTCTACGGGCGAATTTTTGAAAGACGTTGCAAACGTTGCGACGAGACCGAGCGATTTTGATTCGCTTTTCGACGCCGCCGCAAAATCCGCTATCGAAAAAGGCGTTGCCGAAGCGCAAAAATCCGACGACGACGCAACCAAAGACCAAGAAGCAATCAAAGACGCCGTTATGCTTCTTTACAATACGGCAAACAATTCCCGACTCAACAACGAGCATCAGAAAAAAGGTGTATCGCTTATGGTTCAACGCTCGCTCGGCGGAAACGAACAGGGCAGAGTGTATATGAACGGTTTTACCTTGCAAAGCGGCGGAAAATGGTACTATCAACTCGCTTCGCAAGCGGCAAAGGGCGATGTTGCGGGCTTTGAAACCATCGCAAAAATTATGAGCCCTATCGCGGGCAATTTGCAAGTTGCCTACACCCTTGACAGTCAAAAATACAACTATGCGTACATTATGGGGACGGCAACCCAAATGGACTGCATGTCCAACGTGTTCCCATATGCGAGTTTCATCATTCCCAAGGGCGACGAACCCAAAGAGTACGAAAACTTCGACGCATATAAAGCGGACAGAAACTGCCGCGACGGTCAACTCGAACTCAACAATATGCGCATTTATCGCGAATTGCTCAAGGATTGCCAAATTTCCTACGATTCCGCAAAGCATTGCTATTCCGTTAAGTTTGCAATCGACTGCGAAAACGGCGACGAGGAACTTCTCAAAGACTTTCAATCCAACTCTCGTCTTGACCTCGATATCGGCGTAAAATCTTTTACAATCAACAATACGATAAGCGGTTGGCGCGCCGAACTCGAAGTGTGGGACAACGGCTACGTCAGAGCATTCCGCTCGTACGAGGACTGGGCGATGATCGTCAAAGTCATCGGTATGAACGTTCCCGTCGAGTCGCACCCCTCAAACGAATTCGTCTACGTCTGGAATACAGAAGAAATTATAAAGATTATCTCGCAAGACGAACGCCTCGAAACAACGCTTCGTTCCAACACTCTCGCACAAGACAGCGTGAAAATCGAAAAGTGTGTAGACTATTATGCAAACATTGCTCAAAACAACAGCGTATTTGTCTTTGACTGGTTTACGTTCAGTCTTGCGCTTGCCGGTAGTGTAGTCGGCGCAATCATCATCGTTGCAATCGTCCTTGCCATTCTTTTCAAGAAAGGCAAACTTCCCAAACTTCAAGCGGCAATCGAACGCGACAAAGCGCGTCGCAAGGCTATCAAGGCTCAGGATATAGAGGATAAGACTGAGAAGAGAGAGAAAAAACTGCGCTAAAACGCGCCTAACTTTGGCAGAGGCACTCGTTCGGCAACTCATTTACGATTAGTAAATTAGGGTTGCCGTCCGAGTGCCTCTTTCTCGTTATGCATCGATTTATCGCAGTTTTTTAGCGTGTACCTTACAAGAGTGTAGAGCGTGCATAAAGTTTTAGCGGATTATTCTTACCTCTTTTCTCGCTTGACAACATTCGATACAAACTGTAAAATAGTATAGTGCTGTCTTTTATTTATATATTTTATATATTTAATCGATAGGCTTAAATCTTTAATCTAAAAGGGTAGATTATGAAAAAACGTATCATTGCAAGCGTGCTTGCGCTCACGTTGATTGCAACTTGTGTGTTTGCTCTTGCGGCGTGCAACGGCAAAAACGATCAAGACGTTCCAACGTCGTTTGAAATGCCGACGGGAGCGCGTCCCGATTATTCGGCTCTCGAATCGTTTACGGCAAACAAGGCGATTATCGACAAAGGCGTTGCCGAAAGCGCGAAAGCGGACGACGACGAAACCAAAGACCAAGCCGCAATCAAAGCCGCGGTTATGGCTCTTTATACGTCTGCAAACGAAAGCAGAATCAACACTCCGTTGTCGCTTGTTGTGCAAGAGAGCGACGCCGGTATCGATATGGCAAAAGTCATAATGCACTCGTTCAATCTTCGCAACGGCGACAAGTGGTACTATCAACTCGCAACGAGCGTACAGCCCGCGTCCGACGACCCGCTGTACAAAGTTATGGCGGCAGCCGCTGCGGCGTTTGCAGGATATTTGAAAGTCGCATACACCAACGGCGACGGCAACTACTGGTTCTTTGCCGGTAAGGGTGTTGCATATTCGTGCGATTGTTCCGTTCCAACCTTCCCGTATGCTAAATTCGAGATTCAGGAAAAGGACCATCCGTTCGAGAGTCCGCTCACGCTTGACGAGTTCAACAACAAACTTCACGTTTTGAGCAACTCTATTCACGAAATCAACAATATGGACTTTTGCGCCGAGATTATTGCCGACAACGCAAAGATTAAGTTTGAAAACGGATATTATACGGTTGATTTTGCAATAGATATGGATTCGGACACCGAACTTCTTGAAAAATGGTTTGCAAAGCCGCAAGAGGATATGAAAGAGGGCGGACAAAAAATCAACTTCTACAATTCCTACACCGCAACCCTTCAAATGTGGGACAACGGCTACGCAAAATATTTTGAATCGCACGCAGACAGAAACGCGGGCACGGCAAGCGGCAAACCTGTTGATAAATACAGTTACGTTTGGACGGAAGACGAAATTTTGCAACTCGTCGGACAGGACGTCGATATTAAGGAAAAGGACAAACATTCCCGTGTCGAAACCATCGACCAATACATCGAAGCGTACAGCGATCCCGACTATGTGAACACGATTCAACTCGGCTTTTTCGACTTTTTCGGCATAGCAGTCGGTTGCGTTGCGGCAGTGATAATCGTTATCGTCGTGACTATCGAAGTGCTCGTCAAGAAAGGCAAACTTCCCAAACTCGCCGCAAAGCGAGAGAAAGCAAAGCAAAAACGTCTTGCAAAGAAAGCGGCAAAGAACGAAAAGAAAATCGCGTTGATTGACAACGCAAACGGTGAAACCGCACAAAATGAGGATAGTGAAGACACCGACAAAGAATAAATAAATTGAAAAAAGCACCCCTCTCGTAATATCGAGAGGGGTGCTTTTTTTCTACAAGAGTTATAGTCGTGTACTCTAAATTAAACTTCCCCCTTTCCTCAGGTGTTTTCCCCATCTCCGTTCCCCCTCTGCACAAGTTTGAGGGAACCCACGGCGACCGCGTAGCGGGGGACAACACTGACGCGATTGACTTCGTAGCAATCGCTAGTTCGTTGCGAGCAACGAACGGCAGACGGGCTGTTTACAATACAAAACGGCTGAAAGCCGTGTCACCGTCCTTTGTGTGCCAGCTACGCACCCAAACGGCACAGTCGGACGGTACTTTTCGTCAAGCTCGACGCTCGCTACGGTCATCGCCTTGCGATTCCAATTCCGTCTGCGAAAAAGTATTCGGACGATTAGATAATTAAAATATTGGGTCTTTTATTCTTTGAATATATGTAGTATAATACTAATACAAAAAACTTTGCGTGCGCTTGCGCGCTGGAGGCATATATGAGAATGTACGACATTATTCGCAAAAAACGCGACGGCGGCGAACTTTCCAAAGAAGAAATCGACTTCTTTATCGACGGATACGTCAAGGGCGAAATCCCCGACTATCAGGCTTCGGCTTTGCTTATGGCGATTTTCTTTAACGGTATGAACTTCGACGAAACGGTTGCGCTCACTTTTGCGGTGCGCGATTCGGGTCAACGTCTCGATTTTTCGTCCATAAACGGCATAAGAGTTGACAAGCACTCGACCGGCGGCGTGGGCGACAAAACGAGCCTCGTGGTTGCGCCTTTGGTTGCTTCTCTCGGCGTAAAAGTGGCGAAGATGAGCGGCAGAGGTTTGGGACATACGGGCGGCACGATTGACAAACTCGAATCGATTCCCGGGTTCAAAACCGACATTTCCGAAGAAGAATTTTTGAAGAACGTCAACGAAATCGGCGTTTGCATAGTGGGACAAAACAAAGACCTTGCGCCTGCGGACAAAAAATTGTACGCTCTTCGCGACGTTACTGCGACGGTTGACAGTTTGCCGCTCGTGGTGTCGAGCATTATGGGCAAGAAACTCGCCGCGGACGACGATTGCATAGTGCTTGACGTAAAGACGGGAAGCGGCGCGTTCACAAAAACCATAGAAGAAAGCAGAAAACTTGCAAAAACTATGGTCGAGATAGGCAAACAAGCGGGCAAAAAAATGCTCGCGCTTATCACGGATATGGACAGACCGCTCGGCGACGCAATCGGCAACACGCTCGAAGTCAAGGAAGCAATCGACACTTTGAACGGTCACGGCCCCGAAGATTTCACCGAAATCTGCGTAATTTTGGCAACGAATATGCTCTATCTTGCGGGAAAGGGCAGCGTTGAGGAATGTGAAAAGATGGTCAAAGGCGCACTCGCCGACAGAAGCGCGCTCGAAACTCTCAAAAAGATGGTCAAGGCGCAGGGCGGCGACGTCGAGTGTATCGAAAATCCCGACAAGTTTGCAAAAGCGCCTTACGTTATGAGCGTAAAGGCGAAAAAGAGCGGATATATTCAACGCGTGGATACCGAGGGTTACGGCATATCCAGCCTTCTTCTCGGCGCAGGCAGAAACACCAAAGAGGAAAGCATCGATTTTTCGGCAGGTATCGTGCTCAAAAAGAAAACGGGCGATTACGTAAGCGAGGGCGACGAGATTGCGGTTATGCACACTTCCGAAGAAAAGAGATTCGCGCCCGCGCTTGAAAAATTCTATGCGTCGACGATAATAGGGGGCGAAGAACCGCAAAAACGCCCCATAGTGCTTGACAGAGTGGAATAAGAGCATAAATCGCAAGACTCAAAAGACGTAAAAGTCAAAATTACAAAGGATATACAAATGGCAAAATTATATTTCAAATTCGGCGCAATGGGGTGTTCTAAGACGGCGCAGGCACTCATCACCAAGTTCAACTATGAAGAAAGAGGAATGAAAGTCGTGCTTGTCAAGCCTATCGTGGACACTCGCGACGGCGTGACTATAACCCGCTCTCGCATAGGCCTTTCGGCAGAGGCAGTCGCCGTTGCGCAAAACGAGGACTTGTATCAACTCTACAAGGACAAATTCAGCGGATACAACGTCATCATCGTTGACGAGTGTCAGTTCCTCACCCCCGAACAAGTCGACCAACTGGGTCAAATCGTCATAGATTTCAACATACCCGTGCTGTGCTTCGGGCTTGCTACGGACTTTACGACGCATATGTTCCCGGGAAGCAAACGCCTTTTCGAGATAGCCGAGTCGATAAGCGAGATAAAATCCGTGTGTAAGTGCGGCGCAAAAGCGACTGTCAACGCGCGTATGGACGACAACGGCAACATTGTTTTCAAGGGCGAGCAGGTGTGCCTCGGCGGAAACGACCGCTACGTCGCTATGTGCAGAAAGTGCTGGCTCAAAAAGAAAGCCGAACAAGAAGCGAAAGGCTTGTATCTGTGAGGTGAGTATGGGAAGCATAGTTATCGGAATATGCGGTGGCACGGGAAGCGGCAAAACCACTCTTGCGAGCAGAATCAGCAAGGCGTTCGGCTCGGACGCGGCTATGCTCAGTATGGATTCCTACTATAAGTCGAACAGGGATATTCCGTTTGAAGAAAGAGTGAAGATAAACTACGACCACCCCGATTCGTTCGACACCGATTTGCTTGTCGAGCATCTCAAAAAACTCAAAAACGGCGAAACGATATATCACCCCGTGTACGACTTCACTAGGTATGTGCGCACGGACGAGGTTGCCGAAACGAAAAGCGCGAAGGTCATTATCCTCGAAGGATTGTTGAACTTCTACAACAGCGACCTTCTCAAACTTCAGGACATAAAGATATTTGTCGACACCGACGCCGACGTGCGAATACTGAGGCGCATTCTGCGCGACGTTAGAGAGAGGGGCAGAAGCCTCGAATCCGTCGTGAATCAGTATCTTGCCACGGTCAAGCCGATGTACGAACATTTCATTGAACCTACGAAACGATTTGCCGACATAATCGTACCCGAAGGCGGCTACAATGAAGTGGCGTACGAGATGATTGTCAACGCCATACTTCACAGAATCGCAAACAACACGTAAAAAGATGCCTAACCGCCAAAAAGCGGCGCGCATATACAATAAACGAAAAAATAAAAGAACAAATTTGAGGTAAAATATATGGAAATCAAAGAAATTTTGAGCAAATGCGACCATACCTTGCTTGCGCAAACGGCAACTTGGGACGAAATCAAAGCGATTTGCGACGACGGTATCAAGTATCAAACGGCGTCGGTGTGCATTCCGCCTTGCTACGTCAAACGAGCGAGCGAGTACGCAAACGGCAGAGTGAAGATTTGCACGGTCATCGGATTCCCCAACGGTTACAACACCACCGCCGTCAAGGAATTTGAAACCAAAGACGCAATCGCAAACGGCGCGGACGAAATCGATATGGTCATTAATATCGGGCAGCTCAAGGCGGGTAACTACGATTACGTCGAAAACGAAATCAGAACTCTCAAAAACGCGTGCGGCGAGAAGATTCTCAAAGTCATCATAGAGACTTGCCTTCTCACCGACGAGGAAAAAGTCAAGATGTGCGAACTCGTCACGAAAGCGGGCGCGGACTTTATCAAGACCTCTACGGGATTCTCGAAAGCGGGCGCAACCTTTGCCGACATCGAACTTTTTGCAAAGCACGTCGGAAAGAACGTCAGAATGAAAGCCGCAGGCGGCATTTCGTCAATCGAGGACGCGGAAAAATTCGTCGAACTCGGCGCGTCCAGACTCGGCACGAGCAGAATCGTCAAAATCGTCAAAAAGCAGGAAAGCGAAGGCGAGTATTGATTGAACATATTTGAATTTGCGCATATGTAAATATGCAAATGCGGCGAAAACGGATTGTCCGAATTTGCCGCACATACACACGAGCGCATACGTAAATGCGTTCGAAAAAATAACGTAAAGGGAGTATAATTATGTCAGTTCCAACCCCACACATCACAGCAAAACTCGGCGATTTTGCCGATACAGTCTTAATGCCGGGCGACCCCCTTCGCTCAAAGTTCATTGCGGAAAACTTCCTTGAAAACGCCGTCTTGGTCAACAACGTCAGAGGCGTAAACGGCTATACGGGCTATTACAAGGGCAAACGCGTTTCCGTTATGGCGTCGGGTATGGGGCAACCCGCAATCGGCATTTATTCGTACGAACTTTTCAACTTCTACGACGTGAAAAACATCATTCGTATCGGTTCGTGCGGCTCGTTCGACAAGGATTTGCACGCCCGCGACATCATCATCGCAATGGGCGCTTGCACCAACGGCAATTACGCAATGCAATACAATCTTCCGGGTACGTTCTGCCCGATTGCCGACTTCGACCTCGTGCGCAGGGCGGCTGAACTTTGCGAAAAAGCGGGCGTAAACTACAAGGTGGGCAACATCTTCTCGTCGGACACGTTCTACGACGACGCAAACAGCGGTATGCAATGGGCAAAAATGGGCGTTCTCGGCGTTGAAATGGAATCCGCCGCGCTCTACTGCAATGCGGCACGCGCAGGCAAAAAAGCGTTGTGTATCTGCACCGTAAGCGACAGCTTCATCTATCCCGAAGAAAACACCACCGCCGAAGAAAGACAAAATTCGTTCACGAAAATGATGGAAATCGCGCTCGAACTCGCATAAAATGCAAGCGTGGGCAGATTTTTATATGCGAAATCGCAATAATAAGCGTAGGCTTTTAGGCGAATCGCAGTAAAACATAGGTTATTGCGCGATACGAAATCGCAATAACGAAAATATCAGATAACGAAACAGCAAAGATATTGCAAGGTGAAAATATGAGTAAAAGAGTTTTTATCATCGTACTTGACAGTTGCGGTTGCGGCGAAATGCCCGACTCGTATCTTTGGAACGACGAGGGTAGCAACACACTCGGCGCAATCCGTAATGACGAGCATTTTCATTGTCCCAACCTTATAAATCTGGGACTTTTCAACATAGACACCGTCGGCGGCGGCATAGCGAATCCGAAGGGAAGTTACGCTCGCCTCAAAGAAACGTCTATGGGCAAGGACACCACGATAGGACACTGGGAAATCGCGGGCATAATCTCGCCCAAGCCGCTTCCGACCTATCCGAACGGATTCCCCGACGACGTGATAGCGGAATTTGAAAAACGCACGGGCAGAAAAGTGCTTTGCAACAAGCCGTATTCCGGCACGGAAGTCATCAAAGACTACGGCGAGGAACACATCAAAACGGGTGCGCTCATCGTGTACACGTCGGCGGACAGCGTATTCCAAATCGCCGCGCACGAGGACGTCGTTCCCGTCCCCGAACTCTACAAATACTGCGAAATCGTGCGTGATATGTTGCAAGGCGAGCATTGCGTGGGCAGAGTCATAGCGCGACCGTTCACGGGCGAATATCCCTTTACTCGCACGGCAAACAGACACGACTATTCGCTCATTCCGCCGCATACGACTATGCTCGATTGCTTGAAAGACGCAGGACTTGCCACGATATCCGTCGGCAAAATCTACGACATATTCGCGGGCAAGAGCGTGAGCGAATCCAACCGTACAACGAGCAATACGCACGGCATGCAAGTCACTCTCGACATTCAAAAACGCGATTTCGAGGGACTTTGCTTTGTCAACCTCGTGGACTTCGATATGAAGTACGGTCATCGCAACGACATTGCGGGCTACGCAAACGCTATGAGCGAATTCGACGTGCAGCTGGGCGAATTCTTGCCGAATATGCGCGACGACGATATATTGATTATCACCGCCGACCACGGTTGCGACCCCTCTACGCCGTCAACCGACCACTCTCGCGAGTATGTCCCGATGATCGTTTGCGGCAAGCACGTCAAAGAGGGCGTAAATCTCGGCACGAGAAGCACTTTTGCCGACATAAGCGCAACGGTTCTCGATTATCTCGGCGTTGACAAAAAGGACACGGCAGGCGACAGTTTTCTTGCCGACGTAACAGAGTAAAAAGGAAGGTGACGACTATGCTCGACTACAAACGCCTTATGGAAAAAGCCAACGATATGCGCAAGATGTCTTACGTTCCGTACTCGCATTTCAGAGTAGGGGCGGTTCTCGTCGGAAAGAGCGGAAAGGAATACACGGGTTGCAACTTTGACAACGCCGCGTTTGCGCCCACCATTTGCGCAGAGCGCACCGCGTTTGCAAAAGCAATAAGCGAGGGCGAAAGAGAATTTCAATGTATTGCAATCGTAGGCGGCAGAGAGGGCGAGATTTCGCCTATGTGCACGCCCTGCGGCGTATGCAGACAAGTTATGGCGGAATTTTGCGACGGCGATTTCGAGGTCGTGCTCGGCACGCCCGACAAGTTCAAAGTGTTCAAATTCGACGAGGTTATGCCGCTCAGATTTACCGGCGAAGAACTGTGAGAATTAATAATTAAAAAAAGCACTCGCATTTGCGAGTGCCTTTTGTTTTACTTGTTTGCGTTGAGAATCGCAAAGTTCTTTTTGTTTTGTTTATACAAGGATTTGAACACCTCGAAGCCCTTGTCGTAAACTTTCTCTTTCAACTCAAAGTTGGGGTTAAACGTCTTTTTTACAGGGATAAACTTCTTTATTTCGTCAAAAGAGGGGATAATGCCCAAACCTACGCCGACGCACGCCGCCGCGCCCACCGCGCCGATGTTTTGCGGATTGTCAACGGTTTCGATGACGTGACCCGTGATGTCTGCAAGCACTTGGCAAGTGAAGTCGGAAAGCGCGCCGCCACCGACGAATCTGATGACATCGGACGGTTTGACTTTCTTTGCGGACGCTTCGAGCATCCAGCGTTTGTGATAGCAAATGCCTTCCAGCACCGCGCGGATAAGTTCGGTTTTGCCGGTTTCGAGGCTGATGTTGAAGAACATACCTCTCGCGTTGGGGTCTTCGAACGGACAACGGTTGCCGTGAAGCCAAGGCGTGAAGATTACGCCGCCGCTTCCTGCGGGAATGTCGTCCACGATTGAAGTCATATACGAGAAAAGACTGAGATATTTGCTTTCGATGTCGTCGGTGATGTGTTTCTTTTGGATATAGATTCCGCACTCGTCGAGGGCAATGTGGTTCTTGACCCATTCAAAGCATTTGCCCGACGTTTCGAGTTCGGCAAAGTAGTTGTATCTGCCGGGTTGCGCCGCCACGACCGCCGCAATCATCGACGTTACGTCAACTGTGGGTTTGTCTGTGATTGTGCCGACCCAGCCCGACGTGCCGCTGTAAATGTGCGTATCGCCGAGTCCCGTCGAGCCTGCGCCTACGCCGATAAGGTTTGCGTCCATACCTCCGCCGTAAACTTTGATACCTTTGACGAGCCCGAGTGCCTCTGCCGCCTTTTCGGTGAGAGTGCCTGCGCATTCGGTGGATTCGATAAGCCTCGGCATATGCTTGACGTCGATGCCGAACATCTTGCACATAGATTTGCTTATACACTTGTTTTTGAGGTCGTAAAGCATAGTGCCGAACGCCGAGTCGTGCGTAAGGACAAATTCGTCCGTCATACGCCCGATGAGATATTCCTTGACGTCGAGCCACTTATATACGCGCGCGAAATTTTCGGGTTCGTTGTTTTTGAGCCAGAGATATTTCCAAAGCGGGTCCTTTACGCTGAGCGGGGCAGCACCGGTTATGGCGAGGGATTTGAGAAGTCTGAAAACGTTTGCGCCTTCGATTTGAAGTCCGAATCTGATTCCGTCCTTGATTTCCTTCGTTGCGCGTTGGTCCATATAACTGAACGCGCGATGTACGGGCACGCCGTCGCGGTCTACGAGCACCAAGCCTTGCGCTTGCGAACAGAAAGATATACCTTCGACTTGTTCGGGCTTGACGGACGAGTTTTCGAAAATGCGACGAGTGGTCGCTTTCAGAGCGTCCCACCATTCTTCGGGGTCTTGTTCCGCGCCACCGCCGGGAAGAACGTAAAGTTGATAGCCTTGCGACGCAGCCGAGAGAATCTTGATGCTCTTGTCGATTTCGATAAGACAAGTTTTGATGCCTGTTGTGCCTACGTCGTAGGCGAGAACATAATTGCCCATATTTCACCTTATGTATAAGATATACATAGTATAACACACGCAAAAAATCGTGTAAATAGGCTTATTGTCGATTATTTGAAAAAAATAATACAACAATCGAGATTTTTATGAATCTTTGGCGGTTTTGACAGTAAAAAGAGGTTATTTCAGTGCCGAAAAGCAGCCGTTTTTCGATAAAAATCAATCAATATCGATAAATGTGATACGAAAGCAATCGATTGAAAGTTTCAAAAGTATTTGTAATGGATTTTTGCGGATTATTTTGTGAGTTTTGCGGCTTTAAGCGCAAGCACTATGGGCGGTGTAATGAGCGAGAACGACACCACCTCGACGGCGAAGTTCACGCCGAACCACGCAAGGACGTATTCGACCGTCACGACGGTGTTTTGCGCAATGGACGTGCCGTTGAAAAACAACAGGGTGAATATCGCAACGAACAGGGTGTTTGTGACGACGCCGAGCGCGGCGGAAAACGCGTATATAAACTGATTGGTCAATATCTTGCGCTTCTCCTCCTTCTTGTCGGAATCGTGATTTTTCGCAGCGTTGTTTTGCGAGTTTGCACTTTTGTTCGACGCGTTTTCGAGGGAAGAATCGAGGGTACTCTCATATGCGGTTTGGCGCATATATTCATAATTGCACGCGCGTTTCATACGCGCGTAAAAAGCGCATTTTTGAAGCCCGTATCTCGTGAAATAGCAAACCACCGCAATGAGTATTCTCGGCAATATGCAGACGAGCGGATTTTGAAAAATCGGCGCGACGGGGGAAGCGGCTTTCGTGGTGAACCACGCGATATAGTTGACAATTCCCATCATAATTCCCATTGCGAGCGAGGTCTTGAAAGAAGCGACTTGCGCAAGAATAATCGTCGGCAAAATCATAAGCGCAAGGGTTATCGTGCCGAACTGCACCGGAACGAAACAAAAGATTATCGTCAGTGCGAGCATAAGCGCGAGAAGGGTGATATTCTTGATGTTTTCAAGTCTTTTGCTTTGCATAATAACCTTAAACTTTTTGTTTGCCGATGCGTTTGATAAATTGATTATATGCGCTTATTCCGTCTTTGTCAAACTTATATAAGGTCGTAGTTGTTGATTGCGAGCGATTTGTTTATGATTGCAAAATGCGGCGTTTATATATTAAAAAAGCAATGATAAAACCGCTTTTTTGGACAATAAAAGTTTTGACTTTTTTCGACGGCATAAGAAAGGATAGCGTTTTTTGCGCACCGAAAAAGAAAAATTCGGCACGACGAATTTGCTAAAATTGCGGTATGAAAAACCATATTCTCACCGCCAAAAGAAAAGTGTTTCCCACCTTCGATTTGAAGATGAGCGCAAAAACGGCAGTTGCGTTCACCCTCGAAGGTCTTGCGTTATTCTTGTTTGCGAGCGTGCCGTCTTTCGGCTTTGCGTTCTCGCTCGCGCTGTTTTGCGCCCTCGTTTTCGCACGGCAAAACATACTTGCAGTATCGCCTTGCTTCATCGTCGCAAACGTCGTTTTTACGCCCGACTGGCGTATGCTTTTGTATGCGCTTGCCCCCGTCGTGATACTCGTCGCGCTGTATGCGATTTTCTACAAATTCCGCAAAAACGTGCCCCTTTGGTCGATTGCCCTTTGTGCGCTTGCCGGTATGATTCCCTATGTTGCGTGCGGTTGCGTTTTCGACGGCAATTATTTAAGATTCGGACTGTCGGCGTTGTTTGCCATAGTGATGACATTTTGCTTCGGCATTTGCGCGTATGCGGTGTTCGTGCGCTCGATTCTGCACAAGGCAACCGTTGACGAACTTATTTGCGGCGGCATAATTCTCGCAGTCACGGGTTACGCGCTGTCGGGCGTTGGCGGTTACGGCTTTTACGCATACGGCGCAGTGTTGTCTTTCTGCGTGCTGTTCTGCTCGGTTTGTTTCAAACCGCAAACTACGCTTTTCGTCGGCATATTGCTCGGCGCGGGTATGAGCGTTGCAAGGTGGAATATGACCTATCTCGGTGCGGCGGTCGCGCTCGCAACGGCGGCGGTTGCGTTTTCGCCGTTCACAAAGTGGTCGTCCGCTCTTGCAATCGTCGCAATAGAGAGCATAGAGTGGCTCATCGAAGCGTATTCGGGCGCGGGGTGGCAATCGCTCACGATGTGCGCCGTCGGCGTAGTTTGCGCGTTGTGTATTCCATCGTCCGTAACCACAAAAATCAACGGACTTGCGAAAGGAGATAACCGCAGAGCGTACACGGGCGTCGTGAACAGACGAGGCAGAGAACTCGCCGCAAGGCTTTCGTCCGCTTCCGACGTGTTTTACGATATGTCCAAAAATCTCGAACAAGTTGCGCAAAACTCGTCCGAGTGTTCCCCCGACAAACTCGCAAAGGATGTTGCAAAAAGTTTTTGCGGACGTTGCCGAGACAGAGAGATATGTTTCACCGCGCTCGGCTCGGATACGGCAAGCGTACTCTTGCCTATGGCGGACGCGGCGGTCAACAGAGGCAAGGTTACGATTCTCGATATGCCGCCGTTTGTGACGAGCAGATGCTCGAATATGCACTCGCTCGCCTCTGCGATAAACACGAGTGCCGAAGCGTACAAAAAGAGAATGAGCGAGGCAAAGAGCCTCGTTGCGTGCAAAAGTCTGATGTCAGAGCAGTTTGCGGGAGTTGCGCTCGTTCTCGATTCGCTTGCGACCTCTTGCGCCGAGCAAGTCAATTTTGCTTCCGACGACGTGGAACTTCTGAAAAGCGAACTTCTCAAACACAACGTCGTGGCAAGCGAAATAGTGATATGCGGCGAAGGCTCGAAATCGAGCGCGACGTTGCTTGTTCGCGATTCCGACGCGCAAAAAGCCGTTGTTGCAAAAATCGTATCTAAACATCTCGGCTGCAAAATGGAAGTGTCCAAAATTCAGGACAAAGGCTCGCAAAAAGCGATATATCTCGAGTGCGCGCCGGTCTATGAAGTGGCGTTCGGCACGGCGCAGAAAAGATACGGCGAGGAAAGCGAAAGCGGCGACACCGTCAGCGTGCTTTGTCCGTCGAGAACGCGCCGACTTTTTGCCATTTGCGACGGTATGGGACACGGAAGCAACGCAAGCAAAACCAGCAAAAACGCCGTGCGTATGATTGAAAGTTTCTACCGCGCGGGCATAGATTCGGGCATAATTCTGAGCCTTGCCAACAAGTTGCTCAAAATAGGTGCGGAAGATATGTTTTCTTCTCTCGACATAGCGGTGCTCGATATGCAGTCGGGCGGTCTCGATGTCGTAAAACTCGGCTCGGCAAGCAGTTTCATCATTCGCAAAGAAAACATCGAAATGCTCACTTGCACTTGCGCCCCCATAGGAATTGTGGACGACGTAGAGAGCATAACGTCACGCTATCAACTTTTCGACGGCGATATGCTTCTGATGATGAGCGACGGCGTGTTTGACGTGCTCGACGGTTCCGGCGTTTGCGAAGCGATTGACGAAATCGACACGCAAAATCCTCAAACGCTCGCCGACGCAATCCTCGAAAAAGCACTGCAAAAGGGCGCAAACGACGATTGCACCGTGCTTGCAATGCGGCTTTTTATGGTGTGATTTTTGGGACTTATGCATTATTGTTGTGAATCGGCGAGCGTTGCGCAAAAAATAATAATTAATAATGAATAATTAATAATTGCGGAAGGCGAAGCCTTAATCCGAATACTTATTCGAAGGCTACTCGTACACGGAATGTGCGACTTCAAAGACGGAACACGAGCCGCAACGGCGGCGAGAAAAGGGAGCGCCGAGCTTGACGTGTAGTACAAGCGACTGCGCCGTTTGGGTGCGAAGCTGGCGCACAAAGCGCAGTGGCATAAGTAGAGAAATGTCCCTATCTATGCGAGTGCCGAGTGTTGCCCCACGCGGAGCGGACGCCGTGGGTTCCCTCAAACTTGTGCAGAGGGGGAACGGCGGTGGGGGAAACACGTGAGGAAGGGGGAAGTTTTAATTTTAAGTGTTTTGTAGAGAAATAACAAATTCCCACTGAGTAGAGGGAATCTCAATTCGGGTGACATAATGTGTTGTGTTTTTCGCCCGTTTGCTGTATAATTGCCGTATGGCAAATGATATTCAAATAAATTTGAATAAGTTTTTTGAAAATCCGTCTTTTTCGGGTAAGAAAATAGGCGTTGCGCTCAGCGGCGGCAGAGATTCCGTCGCGCTTGCCTATGCGCTCAAAACGGCGGATATTCCTTTGATTGCAATCAACGTCGAACACGGAATAAGAGGCGAAAACAGCCTCAAAGACAGCAAATTCGTTGCGGATTTTTGCAAAAAATACGACATTCCGCTGTTGAGTTTTTCACTCGACGTGCCGTCGTTTTGCGAGGAAAACGGCTACACGACAGAGCAAGGCGCGCGCATTTTGCGATACGAGATTTTCGACAAGGTTCTTCAAGATGGCAAATGTGACTATATCGCGCTTGCGCATCACGCCGATGACCAAGCGGAAACTATATTTATGCGCATAATCCGCGGAACGGGCGTTAGAGGTCTTTGCGGTATGAGAGAGGTGAGCGGCCGCTATATTCGTCCTTTTCTCAACTGCACGAGAGAGGATATAAACGCTTTCGTCGAGCAAAACTCGCTTCCGTTTGTCGAGGACGAAACAAACGCCGATACGGCGTACACTCGCAATTTTATCCGCGCCGAACTTGCAAGAATCAAGGAAAAATTCCCGTATCTTTGCACGTCGGTGTCGAGGCTTTGCCAAAACGCAAACGAAATTTGCGACTATATCGATAAAAACACGCCGAGTTTGAAACTCGAGAACGGCGAAGTCGCTGTGAACGTCAAGTGTATGGACGGCTCGCTCGAGGGCAAGGAACTCGTGCTGAAAGCGGCAAAACTTCTCGGCGTTTGTCAAGACATAGAGCAACGCCATTTTCCGCTCGTGTTCGACCTTGCAAAAGCCCAAAACGGAAAAAGAATCGAACTTACACACGGAATCTGCGTGCATAAAGAGGGCGAAAACCTCGTTTTTTCAAGGCAAGACGGCACTTGCGGCAATGCAATCGATATGCCTCAAACAAAGTTCGAAGTGAGAGATTTTGACGACTTCGGCGTGTCGGTTAAGCGCTCGGACAGAAAAGAATACGAGGCGCAAAAGGGCAAGGGTGCGCTTTTTATAGACGGCGACAAAGTGACGAAAAACGCCGTTTTGAGATACAGAAAAGACGGCGATTTTATTGAAAAATTCGGCGGCGGCACAAAGAGCATCGGGGACTTTTTTACGGACAAAAAAGTGCCGCTGAGGAAAAGAGATTCGCTTGTGTTGCTTGCGAGCGGCAACGAGGTCTTGACAGTCTTCGGTTTGGAAATTTCCAAAAAGGTCGCAATCGACGAAAATACGAAAGACATATTGAAACTTACGAAAAAATAAGCGTGTGTACCGAAAACGCACCAAAGAAAATAATATTATGGAGATATAAAAATGTACGGCAAGGAAATCAAGAAAATTCTTATCGAACGACAAGACATCGCAAAAAGAGTGAGTGAACTCGGAAAGCAAATTTCAAACGACTATAAGGGCGAATCCGTCACGCTCGTTTGCACTTTAAGAGGCGCAAGTATATTTTTTGCAGACCTCGTCAGAGAAATAGAAGGCGACGTCGTGATTGACTTTATCGCGGTTTCGAGTTACGGCTCGGGCACGAGTTCGAGCGGCGAAGTGAAGATGATAAAGGATTTGTCCGAACCCATCAAAGGCAAAAACGTGATTATCGTCGAGGACATCATCGACACGGGAATCACGCTTTGCTATCTCAAAAAACTTTTGCTTGCGCGTGCGCCGAAATCCCTCAAAGTCTGCTCGCTTCTCGACAAGCCGTCAAGACGTAAAGTGGACTTCAAAGGCGATTATGTCGGCTTTGAAATCGAAAACGAATTCGTGGTCGGCTACGGTCTCGATTACGACGAAAAGATGAGAAACTTCAAAGACGTTTGCGTGCTTGCCCCAGAGGTCTACGGTGGCTGAAAAAGAGGATAAACTCAAACTGCTTGCAAGCCTTATAAAACCCTATGCGACACTCTACGAAGTTGGGGGCGCGGTGCGTGACGAACTGCTCGGCATAGAGCGGTTCGACATCGACGTTTGCTCGAAACTTAGGGTTGAAGATGTCAAAAAGATATTGTCAAACACCGATTTCGTCGTTTCGGACAAAAATCTGCGTATGGGAACGGTGCATATATCTTGCGGAAAATTCGTGTGCGAATACACGACTTTTCGCACGGACAGTTACGACTCGGCAAGCGGCGAGCATACCCCCAAAGACGTTGCTTTCACAACGGATATGAGCCTTGACGCAAGGCGCAGAGATTTCAAATGCAACGCCTTATATAAGGACGTCGAAACGGGCGAAATCGTCGATTTGCTTGGCGGTATCGACGACATAAAAAACAAAATCATATCCACCGCCGACGAGCCGAGCGTGGTGTTCGAGGCGGACGGACTTAGAGTTTTGCGTATGGTGAGATTTGCCGCCGAACTCGGATTCGAGGTTGAAAAAAACACCTTTGAAACCGCAAGAAAAAACGCGTGGCGAGTCAAAGATTTGGCGGCCGAAAGAGTGCGCGACGAGTTTGAAAAAATCCTCGTTGCCGATACGAAACACAAGGAACTCGGATTGAAAAACGCGCATATCAGGGGCGTTGAAATGCTCGACGAACTCGGAATCATCGATATGCTTCTTCCCGAACTCGCAACGCTCAAAGACGTGGAACAACCGAAGAAATATCACCTTTACGACGCTTTCAATCACTCGCTCAAAGCCTGCGAGTACGCGCCGCCGAGATTGAGATTTGCCGCGCTTTTGCACGACGTTGGCAAGGCGGAAGCGATAAGACAAAACGGGAATATGCATGACCACGCTCGCATAGGGGCGCAAATGGCGGACGAGATTTGCAAGAGATTCAAATTGCCGACCGCTAAAAGAAAGAGAATCGTCAAACTCGTGGCGTTGCATATGACGGACATAAACGGCGATACGAGGGCGGCAAAGTTGAGGCGATTCGTTGCGATAAACTACGACGTGATTTTCGACCTTTGCGACCTTATGGACGCAGACGCGATGGCTTCGTCGGGAAAAATCGACAGAGAAAACAGAATCCGCAATATCGCTATCGAAATGCAAAAGGACGGTTCGCCGCTGTCGGTGAAAGATTTGAAAATAAACGGAAACGACCTCGTAAATATCGGCGTAGACGAAAAATCGCGCGCTAAGATTCTAAACGCGTTGTGGCTCGACACGGTTATGAATCCCGTGCTCAACGAAAGAGATAAGGCTCTTGCGTACGTCGAAAAAAGATTAAAGCAGCAAGTAAAACGGCAAAAAAAACAACAGTAAATAAAGAAAAATCAACGGTAAACAGAAAGAATAAACGATAAGAAAACAAACAGAAAATACAAAGAAAGTGAGGCTGATATGACAGGATTGTACGTTATGATTGCGGTGTGCATCGCACTCTTATTCGCTTGCATTGCGATGTGCGTATTTTTGCTCAAAAAAAGCGGTGAAAAATCCGCTAATGCCGAAATCGCGGGCGTAAGAGAGGAAAACGAAAGGCTCAAAAACGAAATCGACACCGCTATGAAAATCAACAACTCTATGTTGCTCGGAACGCTCAACGTTCAGTCCGAAAACATAAAGTCGGTGGGCGAGCGTATGGACAGATTCGTGCAAATTACGCAAAGAGGCTTGGAAGAAGTCAAGACCCAAACCGCCCAAAGCATAGCCGCGCTTCGCGTGGCAAACGAGCAAAGCATTGCGACTCTCACGGCTCTTAACGCAAACAGTATGAAAGAGATGAAAGAGGACAACGCAAAGCAACTCGAAAAAATGCGCGAAACCGTCGATGAAAAACTCAGCGCGACCCTCGAAACGAGATTCAATCAGTCTTTCAAAATCGTCAACGACAGGCTCGAAGAAATCAACAGGACTTTTTCCGAACTTCAAAACTTGCAGACGGGCGTCAACGACCTCAACCGCATTTTCAAAAACGTCAAAACGCGCGGAACGTGGGGGGAAGTGTCGCTTGAAAATCTGCTTGCGCAAATCCTCGCGCCCGAGCAATATCAAAAGCAAGTGCGCATAAAGAGGGGAAGCGAAGATATGGTGGACTTTGCCATTCGTATGCCGGGCAAGGGCGACGAAGAAGTGCTGTTGCCCATTGACGCAAAGTTTCCCGTCGAGGACTACGCGCGCCTCGTCGAAGCGTCCGAAAAGGGCGACCCCGACGGCGTGGAAGCGGCAAGCAAGGCTCTTGCGGCTCGCGTGAAAGGCGAGGCCATGAGCATAAGAGACAAGTACGTCAATCCGCCCAAAACCACCGATTTTGCGATTATGTATCTTCCCACCGAGGGCTTGTACGCAGAGATTATCAAACGCGAAGGACTTGTCGAGGACATTCAAAACAAGTTCAGAATCGTGGTGTGCGGACCGACCACGATTGCGGCGTTGCTCAACAGTTTGCAAATGGGATTCAGAAGCGTCGCAATCGAAAAGCGAAGCACCGAAATAGGCAAACTTTTGCAAGGATTTATGAGCGATTTCGCGCTGTTCACGAAGTACTTAAAACAGACGGGCGACCGTTTGGACACCGTGAAAAAGTCGCTTGAAAACGCCGAAGAACGCACGAGAATCATCGGCAAAAAACTCAACAAAGTCAACAGTCTTTCCGACGAGAAAGGACCTGATATGGAACAACTTATAGCGTCGTCTGCCGATGACGAAATCACGTTTGAGGACGAAACGTATGAAGGCTGATTTGCACATTCACACAAACAAAAGCGACGGCTCTCTCTCGCCCGAAGAAGTCGTGCGCTGGGCAAAAAACAAGGGCTTGGACGTTATGGCAATCACCGACCACGACACCGTGGCGGGGCTTGACGAAGGGCGCGACGAGGCGCAGAAAGTCGGCATAAAATTTGTCGGCGGAATAGAACTGAGCACCTTTTCAATTTGCGAAATCCATATTTTAGGATACAATATCGATTACAAAAACCCCGATTTCGTGCAAGAATTGCAAAAAGTGCAGGATATGCGCAAGGATAGAAATATCCGCATAGGTCAAAAATTCAAAGACCTTGGAATCGATGTCGACATCGACTTTTCGGCAAACGGACTCGGACGTATGAATATGGCGCGCCAACTCGTGAAAGAAGGATATTGCAGAGATATCAACGACGCTTTCGACAGATACCTTAAACCTGGGGCGAAAGCGTATTGCGAGGCAAAAAGACTTACGCCCGTCGAGGCGGTGAAACTCATAAAAAAATACGGCGGTTTCGCTTCCGTCGCTCACCCGAAAAAATACTTGCTCGACAAACGCCTCGATATGTTGCTCGGCGGTCTCAAACAATTCGGACTCGACGGAATGGAACTCAACTATCCCTCGCACAACGAACAGGACAAAAAGAACTTTGCCGCGCTTATGGAAAAGCACCGCTTGTTGCCTACGGGCGGAAGCGATTTTCACGGCGACGAGGACAAGAACTTTGTTTACGACCTCGACCAAAGAACGGCAAGAAGATTGCACGTTTAGCCGAAAAATTTCCGCTAAACGCACAATCAATGATATCGTTGCTTGTCGCAACGGTGAAATTCTCGCTACGTTCGGGTGAAATCCACGCTGTGCGTGGGTTGAGGAAGATTTAGATGTCCTAAATCAAATAACCAACAGAGTTAACGCCGCAGTTGAGGAAGATTTGAATATCCTAAAGAAAATTAATAACCCCTAACCGAAGCAACGTCGCATTAGGGGTTAATTTATTGTTTTTTTACGCCTGATTTACGTCTTTATTCCGCTTATTTTATGCCGTTTACGTTGTAGCCGGCGTTCTCGACGGCGGATTTCAAGACGGAATCGTCAACGTTCGTCGCAAGCGTGACGACCGCGTTTTTATCGTCGAGAGATACCTCGACTTCCGTTACGCCGCTTACCTTTGAAAGTGCGTCCTTGACGTGCTTTACGCAGTGCATACACATCATTCCTTCGATTGAAATCGTTTTTTGCATAGTGTTTCCTTCCTTTTGATTATTTTGTGCCGAAATCGTTTGATTTCCGCTTGCAATATCGCCTCTTGCTTCGGTTGCCGCTTGATTTTCCGCGCCCGAAACTTCGATATTTTGCGTGTTTTCGGCAGTTATAGTTTGAGTTTGCTCGCCGCCTTTATGCGCGGATTCGTTTGATTTTACCGCTTGTATAACCTCGTTCACGTCGAAATTTACGGGTGGTTTTTTGCGCTTGGCGTGCTTGTTCAAATTTGCGAGGTTGAGTCTCAACGCGTTGAGCACCACGCATACGCTGGAAAGGCTCATCGCGCCCGCGGCAATCATAGGATTGAGCGTGACGTTTATCGGGTCGAAAGAGAGCACGCCTGCCGCAATCGGTATGCAAATGACATTGTATATGAACGCCCAAAACAAGTTTTCTTTGATGTTGAGAAGGGTACGCCTCGAAAGCGTGACGGCTTTTGCCACGTCCGAAAGGCTCGACTTCATAAGCACGACGTCCGCGCTGTCTATGGCGATGTCCGTGCCTGCGCCGATTGCTATGCCGACGTCCGCGCGAGAGAGGGCGGGGGCGTCGTTTATTCCGTCGCCGACCATAACGACTTTGCCGTACTTTTTGAGGGAAGATACCACGCGGTCTTTGTCTTGCGGCAATACATCGGAAATGACCGCGTCTACGTTGCACTCGTCCGCAATGGTTTTTGCGCTGAGCGAGTTGTCGCCCGTGAGCATAACCACGCGCAAACCTTGCTTTTTGAGAGTGGAAATTGCCTGCGCGCTGTCGGGTTTTATCTCGTCCGCAACGGCAATCACACCCGCGATTTTGCCGTCGAGAGCAAAGTAAAGCGGCGTTTTGCCTTGCTTCGAGAACGCGTTTGCAATGTCTTCCGCTTCGTCGGTAAGCAAGGAATTTTCACGCATTAACGAGGCGTTGCCGATGAGTGCGTCGAGTCCGTCGAGCGTGCCTTTTATGCCGTGACCCGACAAGTTTTGAAAGTTGTCGGCGGCAGAAATTTCGCCGCTTGAAATCTCTTTTGCGCGGTTGACGATTGCCGAAGCGATAGGGTGTTCGCTTCCCGATTCGAGCCTTGCGGCAAGCACAATCAAGTCGTTTTGTCCGACCGTTCCGAGCGACTTTACGTCGGTTACGACGGGCGTTCCCTTTGTTATCGTGCCCGTCTTGTCAAGCACGATTATATCCGTTTTGCCCGCTTCTTCGAGGTCGGTTGCGGTCTTGAAAAGCACGCCTGCTTTCGCGCCTTTTCCGTTGCCGACCATAATCGCGACGGGGGTTGCAAGACCAAGGGCGCAAGGGCAACTTATGACCAGAACACTGATTGCGTGTTTGAGGGATTGTTCGACGTCTTTGGTGATTGAAATCCAAATCACGAAAACGAGCAAAGCAACCAAAATGACGGTTGGTACGAATATTCCCGACACTTTATCTGCCGTTTTTGCAATTGGAGCTTTCGAAGCGGACGCGTCCTCTACGAGTTTTACGATGCCCGAAAGGGTGGTGTTTTCGCCCACTTTTTGCGCTCTTACGGTTACGAATCCGTTGAGGTTAGTAGTGCCCGAAATGACACTCGAACCCTCGCTCTTGTCAACGGGCATACTCTCGCCTGTGACGGACGATTCGTTGACCGTTGTTTCGCCGCTCACTATCACGCCGTCGGCGGCGAAGTTCTCGCCCGGGCGCACCGTGAACAGGTCGTCGACGTTCAAATCGGATACGGGGATTTCCGTTTCCATTCCGTCTTTAAGAACTCGCACCGTCTTGGGCGCAAGATTCATAAGTCCTTTGATTGCCGAAGTGGTTTTACCTTTGCTGTATGCTTCCAAAGTTTTGCCGAGCGTTATGAGCGCGAGTATCATTGCCGCCGACTCGAAGTACAAGTTGTGCGCGAGGTGGTGAAGATGTTCGGGGTGTACGCCTGCCTGTATCATAAGCGCGACGCTGTATACGAAGGATATTGCGCTGCCCATCGATACGAGCGTGTCCATATTCGGCGCGCGGTGGATAAGGCTCTTTGTGCCGCTCACGAAGAACTTGCCGTTGACAACCATAATCACCAGCGACAGCACAAGTTCGTATATCGCTATTGCCATCGGGTCGTCCTTGAACGACAGCGGCCAGTCCCACATAACCACACCCATCGAAACGTACATAAGCGGCAAGAGCAGTGTGATAGAAATCGCAAGGCGAATCACCATAACGAGTATGGGATTCATTTTGTCTTTCTTTTCGGATTTGTCGCTCGCGATAGCGGCTTTGTAGCCCGCTTCCGCCACTGCTTTGCATATGTCTTTTGCCGTGAGCGGCGAATCGTACTCGACGAGCATAGAGTTGGTCAAAAGACTTACGCTTACGCTCTTTACGCCGTCGAGCGCGCCCACGACTTTCTCGACTCTCGCCGAGCAAGCCGAACACGACATTCCCGATACGTTGAATTTTTGTTTTTCCATACGTCACCTATTATTTCATTTTCTTGATGAGTTCAATCGCTTCGTCGAGAATTTGTACGTTGCCGTCCTGCACGTTTTCCACCACGCACGTTTTGAGGTGTTCGCCAAGTATCTCGTAGCCGAAACTTTCAAGCGCGCGCTGTACCGCCGACAACTGTATGAGTATGTCGCCGCAATATCGATTATCGTTGAGCATATTTTTGATTCCGCCGAGTTGCCCGATTATGCGATTGAGCCTCGAATTGAGCGATTTCAATTCTTCGTCGCTTCGGGGCGTGTGCTTTTGATGAGTGCAACACGAGCAACAAGCCGTACATTGTTGGTTTTCGTTGTTTTCCATTTGTGTACCTCGTATACCCTATGGGGGTATATTGAGTATAAATCCGCATAGCGCGATAGTCAACGGAATTTCGGAATTTTTTGATAAATAATTGCGATTCGCTACGCCGGATTCCCACGCGCAAAAATCATCGCCGAGGCAACGGCAACACGCAGGTTTGCGTATTGCCGAGAGTCTCGCTTGCTTTTTGCGCTAACTACCGCGCAGAGAATTTGTGCTATCAGTTCAAGCAGGGACAAAATATCCTGCCGCAGTTTCGCCAAATTATCTGCTTGGTGGAGCGCACTTTGTGCGCAAGCGGATAAATTCGATTTTTCCGATTGTCATTGCGAGAAAGCAACGAATGTTGCGACGTGTAGGTCGAGGCGAAGCCGCATTCGCTACGCCGGATTCCCACGGTCACTGCGTTCCCTCTGAATGACGTTTGTTTTAAGATACAAACGTAAAATAAATAGCGTTTCGAGCGAGGTGTGGGAAGATGTCTCGCTTTTTTTGTTGAAAATTTTTTGAAAAAACTTTGCAAATCGTCCAATAAAACGATTGCTTGGATTGTATATATAATATAAAATATATAAAATAATGCGTGTATGCGCAAGGCATTAAAGCAATGATATCGCGCCAGACGGCACGATGATATCCAAACGTTGTTTGGTTTGGGTTGCGGAATATTTGAAATTATAGGAGAGACAAATGAAAGGTAATATTTTGGTTGAAAAGTCAAAACAGTTTGCCAAAGAGATTGTCTTTACGACAAAAGAGATACAACAAACTCGCAAGGAGTATGCTCTTACAGACCAATTGTTGAGGTCGGGCACCAGTATCGGTGCAAATATACACGAAGCAAATTATGCACAAGGCAGGGCGGATTTTATATCAAAGCTTGAAATAGCATTGAAAGAATGTTATGAGAGTGACTACTGGCTTGAATTGATGACCGAAACAGGTTATTTGGATGAAGCAAAATACAAAAAACTCAATCACGACTGCGGAGAATTGCGAAAACTGTTGATAACGTCTTGCACGACGGCAAAAGCGAATAATGTGTAATTATTCCACAATCAGAGTGAAATGAGGATATCATCCGAACGAAGGGAAGGATATCAACCGAGCAACGGCGAGGATATCATCCACAAAGTGGATATCATTGTGCAAAAGGCACAAGAGAAGCCAAAGGCGCACGAAGTGCCAAAGGCACATAATACGGAGAGTAAAATGAGAAGTACAAGGATAGGACAAACCAAACTGAAAAAGTGTATGAAGTGGACTGCGAGCGGATTGCTGCTTGCGGTGATGTTTGTCCTCGTCTTTGCCGGCACGCTCTCCGGTGCTTTCGGCATTGAAGAAAACCTTCAACAAAATGGCATAATCGAAAATAACGTTGCAAGTGCGGCGTGGCAATCAGGATTTTATGGTAGAGTTCCTGGTAGTAAAACGACATTATTGTATGACAGTACTAAAGGTCTTTATTATGGAAAATCGTATTTGAATTCAACAATCAACGTATATGAAAATGAAACAGGTGACAACCCGCATGCATATATATCGTATTATGATGATGGAAATAGCGGAGAAAATGGGGCAAGAGTATATGCATCGGGTAACGAATGGATCTATATTGGCTGGGAGGTTAAATTCGATGGTTCGTTGAAAACCGCAATCGTCAACGATGCAATTGAATCGATTGATTTCAAAATCAATATTTTTTCGCCGGCATACGGTGACCGTCAAGTGTTGAAAGTTTGGAGGGATAATTCTGACTCGGATATTGGGAATTCAACAATGGGGGATAGTTGGGGTGATAATTCTGGTGAAATCTCTGTTCCAATACCAAGAGAGAAAATTTCGAAAAGTGATTTTTCCTACAAAATTGAGCACGGTATGGGGAAAAGCGGCGCAGTTGACACTTACATACATAGTGCTTGGGTTGATATTTACAAATCCGATACAGTAGCCCCCACATTTACATCAGTAAACCGTAGAGTTATTACGTTTGAGGATAGCGGAGCAGGAATTTACAAAATATACAGAGTGAACGGAAGCGAGGAAACGGAAATATCGTCATCGGATATTACTTTTTCCAACAATACAAGAAAAGCAGAATTTAAGGAAAACACATATCGGACGACATATGCATATAAAGTCGTGGATAATGTCGGCAATTCACAAACGTTTGATTTGACAAGCAATTTCCCGAGATATACTGTCAAATACGATTCTAACAAGCCAACAAAAGCAACGAGCGTTTCCGTTAGCGGCACTATGCTCGACACTGTTTTTCAATATGACGTTTATAGCGGAAGCGGAAAACTAAATAAAAATGCATATATTTTGCCGGGCTATTTATTTTTGGGCTGGTCTACTACCAAATATACAACGTCGCAAAACTCTTTGCCAAGCGGCTGTTATACTGACGAGCAAGTAATCACTTCGAATATAACGCAATATCCAAACACGGAAGTTACACTATACGCTGTATGGCAGGAGCTTTTTGCCGTAATTTATCATAAAAATAACGGACAAACGGATAATATCCCCCCGGATTTTGAAAGTATTGATTCCAATATATACGATAGCATTACATTGAAAAATCCAACTGATTTTAATGGCTTTACAAATAGCGGATACTATTTCGATGGTTGGCAAGAAGGGAACGGAACATATCGCGGAAAACCGGGAGAATCTATTGCGACTCAGCCAAACGGCACACAACTTGATTTATATGCAATTTGGAAACCCATTGAATACACAATTTATTTCGATAAAAACAATGCGAGCGCAAGCGGCACGGTCAATAATATCGGAGGCTACGGCGGAAGCGCAATCGCAAGTTTGCCCTACGGCTACCATATGCAAGACGGCTTTTTCAAAGGGTGGTCGTGGAACGCTACGGGAAGCGGCACTTTCTACAAAAAAGGCGAGGGTATCTCGGCAACCGCTCTCAATGCTGTTTTGACAAACGCACAAAACAACAAAATCGACACGGCAAGCGTTTCTTTGAGATTGTACGCGCAATGGGTGACTAATATCGAGTTCGGCAAAGACGCGGGTCACCTCGACGAGCAATGGGGTTCGCAAAGCAATCCGTACGTCATTCGCAACGTCACGCACCTCAACAATCTTGCAAAAATCGTAAACGCAAACTGCTCGGCTTCGGCAAGCGGCGTGGTGGGCAGTATCGTCGGCTCGTCCTACGCTTATGCGACGAATCCGCTTGCAAGCGCAAACAGCGGATATGCAAATTGCTATTTCAAACTCGCCGTCGATATAACGAATATGTCGGGCTTTTCAACGCCGATCGGCACGAATACGGCGGTGTTTTCGGGATTCTTCGACGGCAACAATAAAACGTTGAGCGGAATCAACATCAACAAGGCGGGCGATTACGTCGGACTGTTTGGCTATACGAGCGGCGCGACAATCCAACACCTCACGATTTCGGGTTCGGTGAAAGGCTCAAAGCATGTTGGCGGCGTTGTGGGGTATGCGCTCAACACGACGATTTACAAAGTAACCAACAATGCAACCGTCACCGCAAGATATTCGACAGATAACGACCCGGGCGGAAGCGTCATTCAATTCGACGGCGCTTTTGTTAAAGACAGTGAAAATTTCAACCAAATTTTCGATAACAACACGGGAACGAAGTTCTGCGGGAAGAACACTTCAATGAGTTTTGTTGCCGATTTGGGAAGCGAAAAAAAGGTTTCGGGCTTTTCAATCAATAACGGCGATGATACATACGTTTCGGATTTGAACAATAGACGTCCGCAAACTATTTATATTTGGGGTTCAAATTCGGGTGAAAGACCAAACAAGAATTATAGTGGTAACTCTAACGCAGGTGCACAACCTGGCAGTACCTACGGACAGCACTGGACATTGCTTTATTCCACAACGACTGGCGTGCCTGCCGATAATAAGGATATAAGGCACGAATATGCGTTTAATGATAATAAAACGTATTCGTTTAGATATTTTTGGATTTATGTTGCAAGCGCGGGCGGCAGTATTCAGTTTTCCGAGTTCGATTTCTTGGCAGGTGCGGATAATGCAGGCGGCGTTGTCGGCTATGCGCAAAATTCGAGCATAGAACAAGTCACAAATACGGCTCAAATCGTAGGTTCGTCAAACGTAGGCGGCATCGCAGGCGAGTTTAACGGTTCGGGCAAAGCCGTTACAAATGCAAGCAATAGCGGCGAAATAAATTCGGGCAATACTGCCGCAGGTATCGTCGGCAAACTCACGGCAGGCAATATTTTAAAAAGCAACAATTCGGGCAAGGTTACGGCCTCTGTCGCAACGACGTTGAGCAGCAGCGACGGCGCATTCTTGGGCGGTATCGCAGGTTGGGCGAGCGGAAATATCAACAACTGCTACAATACGGGCGAGATAACCACAGTCACCGTTTTCGATTCCTCTAACAACGTGGGTGGCATTGCAGGTTATCTTGTGAGCGGAAAAACCGTGTCGTACTGCTACAACGTCGGGCAAGTGGAAGGCTCGTCAAATGTGGGCGGCATTATCGGTTGTTTGCCGGGCGCAAGAACTACGGTTACTTTCTGCTATCAAGACGGAAATATCCATAATCTTTGGGATGATTCGCGTTCGTCGATAGGCTATATCACAGGCAACGACAATTATGTTCTCGATTCGTGTTGGATTCTGCCGAGCGCAACGGTTACGCTCGATTCGAGCGTAGCGATAAAAGTCAACGGCTACAAACTCGAAGTAGGCGCGGACGAGTATGTGCCTGCAAGAGTTGACGTCAGCAACTCGACATACACACCGTATTTGTTAGACGCAGGCGGTTGGGCGAATATTAAAGAACATAATATAAACGGTTTCAGAGTGGAAAGGTCCGTCAATCCGAGCAATGGCGAATATTTCCTTTCGACAAAAGGTTCGGGCAATGACAAACTTACGGATTATCTCACGCCGAGCAAGGTTGAAAACGACAAGCCCCAAAACGCCGAAAACAGAAACGACAAGACCGCATTTAATATTACCGCGTGGTACGGCGCAAACACAAACAGCGATATTTATTGCACGATAAGCACTGTTACGATAGACGATTCGAGAAACAATATTTACAACGGTCAACAGCAAGGCTTTGAAAGAAGCGCGGTGAGCAATCCGAACACCAACAATAGCGTATACGGCGTTGTGTTCGACTATTTGCTTACTTCGCCGTCCGAACATTTCGTCAAGACGTTTGCTTTCGATTCAAACGGCAACTTGAAAGAATCCGGCAACAATCCGTATCAAGCGGGCGAGTATAACACGACCGTATTCGTAAAAATCGGCGACGTCATCGTCGGTAAGAGAGTAAACAGAGTTTTTGAAATCAAGCAAGAAACAATCAATATTGAGTGGAAATGGACGGACAGTCTTGGCGAAAACATAGATTCCGCTAAAAACAAAGAACTTAACCGCACAAGCGACATTTTGAAGTTTATATTCAACCGTGCAGAACAAGGCTTGAGTTATGTAACGTTCGGATACAAGAACAATCAAAACTTGTTCGACAAGGCGGCAAAAGAACAGTTTGCTGTAAGTGGCAATTTGAAGTATAAAGACGCAAACAATACTTCTACACCGAAATATTTCCGCACATATACGCTTGGCGACACGAGAAACTTTAAGATTTATTTGAAAAATACAACCGCGAATCTGTCGGGTACAACCGTTACGTTCGAGTGGATTATCCGCCAAAATAAATTGCACATCACCAACTTGTGGACAAGCAAAGACGTCGGCAGTGAAACGGACTATGTTTTTGAATACAACGCCGCGCATCAAGGCATAATTAAAAATGACGGAATTACGGTGGCCGGTGAAAACGATACGGCGGGGAAAGGGCACACATTTGACACAAACAACTTGCCATACACAATCACGCCGAATCCCTACAATGATACAATCGATGTCGGCACATATAGGCGCATACTTACAATCACCGATACAAACAACTACATAATAGTCAAAGAGCAGTTGTATTCGAGGGAAGTCACAACTAACACGAAGCCGCAAAAAGGCGTGTCATCGACAAGCACCGCCGTGACGTACACATGGAAGATTGCGGCTTACAACATCGCAAACAACTTTACAAACGGAAAGGTTTGGTTCGGCGCAAACACGGACGTTATCGTCGGCAATCAGTTGACTTCCGTCATTTCGGGAACGACCAGAGGCGGCGTTAGCGTGAACGTAGATTATTATCCGTTGCAATCCGCTTCAAGCGGCGTGCAACAGGTGCTTGTATACGGTCAGAATACGACGGAAGTTCAGCACTATTTGCCCAAAAACTTTATCGTTTACGTTCAGTACAACGACGGCACGATTGCACGACTCGTCAGCGGTAACGAATACACGCTGTCAAACCTCGAAGCGCCCACGTCAGCAAATCCCACGCCTATAAATACGAGCGTGACGGCAAGCGGTCAAGGCAACTTCGCAGGCAATATCAGCAAATACTATACGGTTTTGTACAGCGATTTCGGCTGGAAGTCGGGCAAAAATCCCAACTCGGCAAACTGGGGCAGTGCGGACAATCCCTACGTCATCGACAGACCCGAATATCTGCTCAGACTCAGCCAAATCGTAAACGGCAGAGATAAAGCGTGGAACTCGATTAAAAACACGGAATACTGCTATGCGCCGCAATCCACCGCAACCGCGCAAGACGCAACTTATAACGGCGCGTACTTCCTTGTGACCGCAAACATCGATATGTCGGCTTACGTCAGCAAGGACGGTTTGACCAACTTCCTGCCCATAGGCAACAGCGCAGACAGAGTGTTCAAGGCTACGTTCGACGGCGGTAATAATGAGATTAAATATGTATATAATATCGGTTACTTTGTAAATAAAGCGAATCCGAGCGGCGAAGAAAAGTTAGATTATGTCGGTCTTTTCGGTCATACCGACGGCGCGACTATCCAAAACCTGACGGTCAAGAGCGAACGCGCAGTATCCGTTCCCGTGGGCGACTTGACGTATAAGGGCGGCATACACGGCAGAGATTACGTCGGCGGCATTGTCGGCAAAGCGGTGAAGTCCACTCTCAAAAACATTAAATTCGACTACGGTGACTGCGTGTACGGCAACGATTACGTCGGCGGCATAGTCGGTTTTGCGCAAAATACGACCATTGCAAATCCGCAAAACACGACCGTTGCAAATCCGCAAAGAATGCTGAATGCGAGCGTGAGCGGCAGATTCTACGTCGGCGGTATCGCGGGCGAGTGGCAGGTTTTCGAAAAATCCCAACTCGGATCGAATCAACAGAGCCTTACGCCTATCGACAGCAGTATAGTGAGCGGCTATAAATATGTCGGCGGTCTCGTCGGCTGGCTGGATTTGTCGAATTGCTCGGGTAGCGTAACGTTTACGCCGCAATACAACAACGATACAAGACCTCTTGTCGTGTCGGGCATTGAATATGTCGGCGCGCTGTTCGGCACGCTCATAGGCAACGGATACCGTCAAACCGCAAACAGCACGGGCTTGACTTCAATCGTCGTCGAATCGAGCAAGGTGGGCAACGTCACTCTCAAACCCGTACCGTATTCGGACGGAAATTCGACGTATTTGCCCAAAGTGGTGGGCGGTCTTGTCGGCTACATAGAGAGCGCGGCACTCGTTTTCGGCACGGGTTGGAACACAAGCAACATCACTTTCGACTTTGCCAAGACTTTGACGTCTTTCCTCGGTGGTGTAATCGGCGTTATGGGCAAAAATTCGACAATCGAAATGCTCGTAGTACACACGCCCAACAGCCAGCAACCACTCACCCTCGCTGACGGAAAAATCGTCAACAATACGACGTTCGGACACGCAGGTGAGCCGAAGACGAACAACTACAAGGCAGGCAGTTTCGTCGGCGGTATCGTGGGCTACGTTTCTTCGCAAGCAGGCTCGTTCTGGCGCGAGGGTACGACAATTTTCGGCAACGCGGTTCAACTCGAAAACACGGCAAATATTTACGCCACGGGCTTTGCGGGCGGCATTTTCGGCGCGCTCGGAAATATTGCTCTTGATAAGATAAATCAGAGTGTAGGCGCGGTTTACAATGAGATTGCAGTCGAGAAAAATCAAAATCAAGAAAACAGAACAAATATTCTTCAAAAAATCCTCGTAGGCGGCGTGCGTGAAGGCTCGTCCGTCACGACTCTCGGCATTGCGCCGACCACCGACAGCGACTACTTAAAGAAAGCCGACGGCAAACTCAGAAACACTGCAAGCGTGCATGTGTCAAAGACGAACGGAAAAGGCGGCGAATACGTCGGCGGCATCGTCGGTTACAGCGGCGCAAACGTGCGCCTTGTGCTCCGCAACAAACCGCAAACGGGCGATATTGACGTAAGTGCGCTCAACGTGTACAGCGGCGGCACAAACGTGTCGTTTGCGGGAAGTTACGCAGGCGGTATCGCAGGCTTCACCGACAATCTCGAACACGAATTGCAATATGTCGTCGTTCAAGCCAAGTTTACGGACTCGAACGCCACGAGAGTGGGCGGTCTTATCGGCGAAATGATGAGCGGCTCGATCGACGGTTGCGTGGTTGTGAGCGCAATGAATTCGGGCGAGAACATATCCTATGAAACGGACAATTTCCAAGGCACCGAATATGTCGGCGGTCTTGTGGGTAGAACGGAAAACGCAAGCATAAGAAACAGCGTTGCGACGGGCTTTAACCTCACAAGCACATCTATCACCAAAGGCGGCGTGCTCGGCGGCGGTACAAACCCGACAATCGAGGCAAGTTGGACGTTCTATATCGCAAACGAGGGCGCGACTTTCTCAACCGTCAGCGCAAACGAATACGGCAAATATATCCTTGTCGATCAGAACACCATAACTTCAAACGGCTCGTCTTATCCGTCGTTTGAAAAACTCTGCGCGTTTGCAGGCATTGCAAACACGTTGCAAAACGGTGTTGTCGGCGTACTCGAATTCGCTCTCAACGTTCCCACGCAAAGACAACTCGCATTTTACGACGCGAGCGGAAGCGACGTCGAAACGTCCAACAAAGAAAGTCTCGTCGGATTCAAGAACGTCAACAACGTTTTGACAATCAAACTCGATATGGAAACAGGCACGAGTATGCAAGTGTGCATCGTAAATATCGAGTTTATCGACATACCTCAAAACAACACTTCCAACGACAAAACGGCAAAGGACGTCGTTGCTTCCAAGTTCAAAAAACCGTCCAACGGCGAAAGATACCACGTCGAAGTGGTCGAGGCGGTTTTCGACGTGGCGAACACCAAACAAATCAAGAGCATACGCGCAAACGTGTATTTCGACTATAAGGGCGACGGAACGTACCTCGTTTCAATCGGCACGGGTACAGACCCCAAATACAACGAAGAATACAAAACGGGCAACGACTATTATGCGGAACTCGTCCCCGGCAGTAAGGAAAATCCGTTCACAATCAGCACACAAGCGGAATGGAACGACTTTGCGTACAGCGTGTACAGCGGAGCGAACAATTACGCAAAATACCGCGATAATTGCAGCACTTGCCAAAATGATGAAACGTATTATCACAAACAATACGTCAAGTTGCTCACCGACATCATCGTCATCGACAACAGTGCGCACTACGGCACGGCGAGTAGTACGAGCAAACTCGATTTCGGCACTGCGGTGACGAGTACGCCTGCAAGCGGTACGGGCGCGGGAAGCAACGTCGGCTACAACTTTGCGGGCGATATAAGCAAGGACAGCGGCGAGCATAACTTCCAAGGCGTGTTCGAAGGAAACGGACACTATATAACCATAAACTATGACAGTGGCGGTTATCACCGTGTCAGCGTGTTCCCGAACGCCGCAAACGCAGAGTTCAGAAACCTTACGATAAAAGGTTCGATTATGGCGGCAAGCAAAATGGACGGTTACGGCAACGAAACAACGAAAGATGCCGTTTCAAAGACGGCGGCATACGACGTTGCGGGCTTTGTGGGCAAACCGTTCGGCGCACTTGAATTTTACAACTGCACCAACGAAGCGAAAATCATAGGCTTGCGTAATGTTGCAGGTATTGTCGGTTACAACGCGGGTGGACACGGAATCAAACTCGAAGCGTGCGTAAACACGGGCAATATCACGTCGTTGCAAGGCACATATACGATAAGCGGAAAAACCGATAAACATAATTGGTTTGACTCTATCGATTCCGCATATGGAACATCGAATATTGGATTTAATTCAGGTACGGGCGGAATTATCGGTGCTTATACCGGCAATATAACTATCGAGAGTTGCAGAAACGCAGGTGCGATTATCGGAGGACACAATGTCGGCGGTATAATCGGTTTGCATGACGGCACTTCGAGTGCAAAAGCCACATTGACAATTCAAAACTGTGCGAATACGGGCAACGTTAAGTCCAACTCAGGATATTGGGGAGAGGACGAAGGCGGTGTAGAAGGTGCTGCTTCGGAAGGTATAAGGCAAAATATATTTGGTTATGTCGGCGGCCTCGTCGGCGTAACAGGGCCGTATTCTATATTGAAAATGTATGCGTCATACAACACCGGTGATATTTTAACGCTTTCTAATATCATAGGCGGACTTGTCGGTAGCGTTGGAGTTTTATATCAACCTAAAAAATTTGGAAGATATGACAATAACGTTAAAACAGGCGGTAGATCACTAATTGCATACTGCTACAATATCGGCAATATAACTGCCGGCGGCACATTCCCTAAAATCACAGAAGCATGGGATATAGGACGTGAAAATTATGGCGGAACCATATCCGGTGGATTTGTGGGACTTGCCGGCGATTTGCAGATTTCGCAAGGCTATAATACAGGTAACATAACAAACTATGGACATATATCTTATGAGTTCTCGTGGCAAGTGCGTGCGGGCGGTTTTATAGGACAGTCTGAACCGGTTTCTGAAAGCGGATATACGGGATACGTCTTATTTGATAATTTATATAATGTAGGAACGATTTATGTAAAACCGATAGATTACTCTATCGTTACAGGTCATACTGTCAAGAATAACTTACGATACGGAGCGGCAATTTCGGGTTATTGCGATGTGTCGGGTAGATCGGATAGGGTAAAGTCATCGGACTGTTATTCTATTAACAATTGCGTTTCGTCACTGTGCGCTGTGCAAAACGGAACGGATTATGCATACTACAAGAACGGTCAAAATAGTTGGAATCCGGAAGTGCGAGATCAATGGTATCAGAACGAAGGCGTTGCAGGTATCGGAAAAACGCAAGTCGAACTTTTGGAAACGGGTCGAGTGTACAACACTTACGACGCATTGACTGCTGCAATGGACGAAAACAGCAAGTTGAGAATGACGGGTTCTAACTTCGCTTTCGACCAGTCCATAACCGCGCTTACGCTCAATTACGGCTCGGTCGGCAATTACACGTCAATCAAAGAACAAATCATAGGCGCAGACGCAAGCATTTCGGACAATGCCGTTGCAAACCTTTCGTCGATAGGCTGGAAGAAATTCCCCGACAGTTGGTTGTACGTTTACGGTTGCTTGCCGCAACTTTCTATGTTCGCACTCGACACGCAAAACGGTTTGAGTATGCGTTCGGTCGGTTACGGTCAAGATGACTACGGCGTATACAACGACGAAGGCGTTGCGGCAGGTTCGGAACAATATCCGTATATAATAAAAGACGGTGTTGACCTTATGGGAATGCAGGCTCTTGTCGACGCGGGATTGTCTTTCGAGGGCAAGTATATCGAAATCGCAAACGGTTCAAACAACCTCGAAGGCATTGCTTCGACGAGAATCGAACTCGCAACTTACGACGGTACGAATACCGCCGCAGTCAACGACGCGAGCAACACTATGTACAAAGCCGTAGACCAAAACGGCGATTATAAAGTCGGCAAAAGTTATCACTTGCTCTTGCAAGGCGCAATATTCAACAAGGCGTACAATCAAGGAAAAAATCCGACATACGTCGGCACGGACTACGCTTACTGGGCGTGGAATACTTACTACTATAACGGCGAAACCCTCTCGAACGTATGGGAATCCGGAAGTCCGAATCCGAACAAATGGGATGCTTACGGCAGTATGCGCCACTACGGCGTGTTCTCGCTGCAAAACTTCATTCCTATGGGCAGAGGAAACAGCGTATTCAAGGGTAATTTCAGCGGTAAACAAGCGAAAGGCGAAATGACCTATATCGACAACGTGCGCATTTCGACGGGCAAATACAACAATTCCTCGAACGTCACGTGCGGAAGCGAATACGGCGGTTTGTTCTCTAAAGTCGAAAACGCTTACATAGGCTACATCGCAATAGGCGGCAACAGCAAGATTTTGTCTTTCGCAAAAGAAAACGATATTTCCGCAACGGGCGGTATCGTCGGTTTGTCGCTCGGCTCGTCGGTTATCGACAACTGCGGCGTGAGCGATTCCGCGGCTATCGGCGCATACGGCGTTTCAAAAACAAATCAATACGTCGAAAACGAAAGCATTGCAATCAACAAAAAGTATGCAAAAGATACCTATGCGGGCGGCATAGTCGGTTTGGCGGATACGAAACACGGCAATTCGTACAGCGCGGGTATTACGGCGATAATTCGCAACTGCAACGTTTCCACGACGGGCAATATCGAGAGCGCAAAAGATTATATCGGCGGCGTGCTCGGTTACGTCGAGGGTTCGAGCGATGCGGAAGGCAAAGGCAACAGCGTTCGCATCGACAACTGCACCGTTCAACAAGCAATCATTCAGGCGGCGGACAGTGCAACCACGTCCGGTTATATCGGCGGCGTGTTGGGATTCGGTTCGCAATACGTTTCCGCATTCGTCACGAATTGCAAGGTCGGCGTTGGCGGCAACGTAACAATCGCGGGCGAACACAGCCTCGGCGGCATTGCGGGCGGTATGTCCAAAGCACAGGGCGGTTATATCGATTCTTGCACGGTCGGCGGCGGCACGAGCATAACGCGTATAGACCAGGGCGGCGACAAGCAAGTTGCCGAAAGCGCGGACCACGGCACTGCAATCGGCGGTCTTGTCGGATTTACGCAAAACTCGACGGACACGGTCAGCCCGCTCACCACAACGTTCAGCGGTACGTCTTCGTTCGCAGGTACGATTACGGTGGGCGTTGCGGCTACCAACCAATCGGCTGATTCCGACGCGGCTATCAGCCAAATCGGCGGTATCGTTGGCGATATGGGCAGCGGCGCAAACTTCGCTTCGGGCTCGGACGTCACCGTCGGCGGTACGATTTCCATTCCGCTTGAGGCGGCAAACGTCGGCGGCGTTGCGGGCCGTACAAACACCGCTACGTTCATAGGCAAGTTCGACGTGAGTCCGACTATGAGCACCGCCAACACCGAAAACGTCGGCGGCTTCATCGGCAAGAATATCGGCACGGTGTATATCCTCGCAGACAACACCGACAAACTCGTTGACGGCAAACTCAAAGGCACGCAAATCGAAATCGGCGGCACTATCGTCGGTACGAACGAGGTGGGCGGCTTCATAGGCGTCAACAACTCGGGCAGTTTGCTCAATATCGGCTCAAACGTCGCATACGCAAAGCCGTATATGTCGGGTACGCTCAACATAACCATAACCGCAACCGTCACAGGTTCGGGCAACAACGTCGGCGGTATCGTCGGCAAGAACGAGGGCGCAAGTTCGCTAGGCGCAACCGATTATGCAATCATAGATATTGTCAAGGGCGTTATCCTGCAACAAGGCAATATTCAGGGCAATAACTACGTCGGCGGTATTATCGGTCTCAACCAAGGCTTGCTCACGACGGGCGGCGGCGAGGCGGACACCAAAATTAACGGCGCAACGCTCTCTGAAGAAAATAGAAATTTAATCAAAAACCTTTCAATAACCAACGAAGGCAAAGTCAAGGGCGGCGCATCGAACGGCACGATTTATGAAAACGGCGACTACGTCGGCGGCGTTATCGGTTTGCTCGATTCTCCGAGTGACGAGGGCAAGGGCGCAATCGCAGGTACGTTCACCAACAAAGGTACTGTCGAAGGCGGCAGATTTGTCGGCGGTTCGATAGGCTTCGTCGGCAAAAACGTCACTATCACCGCAAAAGACACCGACACTTTGTTCGTCAACAGCGGCGAGGTTACGGCGCACGGCTATTTCGCAGGCGGCTCTATCGGCGCGCTCGTCGGTACGATCGCGGGCGTAAGCACCGAATATATGGTCAACTTCGAAAACGAAGGCAACGTCGATGCGACAGGCTTTGTCGGCGGCTCAATCGGCGTGCTTGCAGGGCCTGTCAAATTTGCGCAATTCGTCAACAAATCGAACGGCTTGACGGTCAATGCGGTCAACTCGGTCGGCGGCTCGGTCGGCTATATCGGCATACCCACTTCGTTCAAAACCGAACTTGACAAACTCAATATCACGATTCCAAGCAATTACGTTCAAATCGTCAATACGCACTTCGAGGCAAAAGGCAATCTCACCGTCAATGCAAATCAAACCGCAATAAACGAAGCCTCGCCTACGGGTTGGGGCGGCGTCGGCGGCGCAATCGGCGTTATAGGTGCAAGCGTTGCAAAGTGGGGCTCGACCGATACGGAAAGGAATACCTACTACGCAAACGGCAACGTCGTGGCAAGCGGCATTAACAATGTCGGCGGCATCGTCGGCCTTGTCAAAGCAGACAACGTCACGATAAGCAATATGCTTGCGTACGGCACCACCGTCACGGGCGGCGCAAACGTCGGCGGTATCGTCGGCGCAACGACGGGCACAGGCACGGTTATCAAGTCGGCATATGCCGTCGAGGGCACGTTCGAAGGCTCGGAGAATGTGGGCGGCATTATTGGTCTTAGCAAATCCGACACCGATGCAAAATCTTCCTACTGGGTCAAAGGCTATCCCAACGCAACCCTCGCAGGTACGGACGTCGGACAACTGCAAACGGACCTCGGTAAATTTGAAACCATAGTCGAAACCGTAAACGGTCAACCCGTCGTGTTCACGAAAGAATTCTGCGAGATGTACACGCCCAAGACCTATTACGTCGATTACACAGGCACGCATAAGTATAAGGATAAAACCATAGCCACCGTCACCGACGAAAAATTGACGTGGGCGGAATACTTCAAGTCAAGTCTCGGCATCGAGAAAGCGGAAGAGAGAAACGGCGCGTGGGTCAGCCCTATCCCGAATGCAAAATCGTACACAACAGGCGCTGAAAATACAGGCTGGTATTTCGTCTATGCAACCGACAAGTCGATAGGCACTATCAGCGCGGAACACTCTCAAAACGCAAACGAATCCTACTGGAAACGCATTGCGGACGCATACACCGCAAGCGAGCGCGAAGCGGGCAAAGATGAGGAGACTCTCACCGCTTCCGAAATAGTTTTGGGCGATAACGGTCAACCGCAAAAATCCACGCTTTACGCAACCGCGACTTCCGCAGGCGAAAACAGCGGATATTATCTGTATATGGCAACGTCGGGCAACTCGCGTCCGAGTGCAACGTATTCGAGCGGCAAATTCTTCATAAAAACTCTTACCGCAAGCGAAGGCGCACTTGCCGAAAACGTCGCCGTGTACTATCGCACCATTTCGAGAGGAAAATCTCTTACGTACAACGGTTATGAGCGTTTCGCACCCGTTGCGATCACCGCTTCGGCAGACGTCGCCGTTCCGTTTATTGAAACACCGTCAGAAGACGCGACAAAGGCGGATTCCTATTGCTATTCGTCCGATATGTCGGCGGACAGCACAAAGACCAAACCGAATACGGCAAATCCGTACAAATCCAAAGTCAAGATTTTCTACTTTGACAGCGCAGGCACGCCTCACGTCGTAGGCGGAGTTGAAATCGACTGGGAAATCAAAAAACGCGACCTCGAAGCCTCGTTCTCGACAAGCGGAGAAAGAGTGTACGGCAAGGACAGGACGGAATCCGGCGACGGCACGGCCAAACACGACATTACGCTTAAAATTTCAAATATCGCGCCGAACGGAGGTGCAAATCCTGCTCTTACCATAACCGTAAAGGATAAAAATAACAATTCAACGGTGTTTACTTTCAACGGAACGTCAATGACGTCGACAACAAACAACGGAATAACGATTGTCGGCGCAGGCATAACCAACGTATGTGAAAACAAGTGGGACGCAAGCGATTCGTTGTACAACGTCACAGAGCCGAGCGAGAAACAAACGTACGAGTTCTCTTGCGCAATCGACTTCCAGAACGCAAAGGAATATACCGTCGAACTCTCACTTCCCAACACGTCGGCGGAACTGTACAATATCACAGGCGATACGACCAAAGGTTTCAACGTTAAACCTGCGACATTGACAATAAGCGGCAACGGAACGGAGTCCGTTACGTTTGACAACAAAACGCACGATTACGGATGGAAAGTGGAGGGCCTTGTCAACAAAGCTGGATATAGCGATACTATAGCGGTGCTTGCGGCGTTCTCGCCGAAGGCTTGCGCAAAACTCGAAGGCGAAACAAATCCGTATGAAGTCGCTTTGTATTCGAGTCCGACGACGTTGAACACAGGAGATATCACATTTGACAAATTGACAGGCGTATCGCTCAAAGTAAACGAGAATCCGCCTTCAATCGACCTCACGGGCGCAAAGAAAGCGGGCGAGTATTATCTCACGTTCGCAACGCTTACGGCAGGAAACTATACGCTTAACCTCGTCGGCGGCACAGCGAGCGCAAACCAGTCGAAGAAACTTGCAATCTCAACCAATTCGCTAAAGTTTGAATGGCAAGGTGCAGGTGGAAGCCACACTTACGATAAAAAAACGACGGGCGTTATAACGTTGACGATAAGTGCGACAAAGCCAATAGAAGATTTTGCAAACTTTGTTAGCAAGTATTTCACAATGTCAATGTCCGGTGGGGGTACTACTGTCAGCGACGTCACGACTTCAAACAATTTGACGGCAACCGTCACGTTCACAACGGGTGTAAACGCGGGCGAATACAAAGCAACAGTCAAGTTGAACAGCAAACAAAGTGCCTTTATCGAAGATAACAAGGGCAGTTGTTCATATCCGTCAGGACTTTCGAACAACGGTTATATAACAAAGAATTACGAGATACTTCGTCGCTCGTTGTCGTTCGAGTTCTCGACGAGCAACGGCATATACAATACCGAAAGTCAGGGTTGGAGCGGCGTTAGAGCAAAAGCGGCAACGTCCGGCAGCGACACAGGTCTTATTATCGGCGACAGCGTAAAAGTCGGCATCGCCATCACAAGAAACGGCTCCGATTTCAAATCCGCATCGGGCGTATCCGTGTCCACGTCCTATGTCACAGGCGGCTTGTCGACAATCGCCGCGGGTAACTATGTCGCAACGGTAACGCTCGATGAAAATCAAAGCAAAAACTATACAACTTCAAGCAGCGCGACGAAAACTGCTTCGTGGAAAATCGAGCAATACACGTTGTCGCTCAAAGGTCTTACCGACGGCTCGAAAATCTATGACGGACAGGCAGTAACGCCAAAGCTCACGATCGGCGAGCAAGATATAACCGACGGCAAGTATATTTATAAACAAGATAGGATTTCCATTGCGTATTCGGTGCTCGACGCCGCGAATCACCCACACGAATCGCTTGTCAACGTAGGCACCTACACAATTACAATCGGCGGAACCAACGCGATTTCCGTTTCGCCTGCTGAACGCGACGAAATACCCACAGCGGAAAACTACATAATCGATACGACCGAAAGCGGCAAGGCAACTTACACCATTAAACCAAGGCAAATCAAACTCACTTGGAAGAATGAGACGTCGTTTGTGTTCCAAAACTACGCGCAAGGCTTGATAGTTACGAGAGTCGAGGGCGAGGGCGGAAACGGACAACTTGCGGTTTCCTCGTCCTCTATAACAGAGGCGAAAATCAAAGGATATGCAGGAAACGACGTCATCGAAATCACAATATCCGGCGCGGCAACTCACGTTGCGGACGGCAAGAAGTTTATGACTGCGGTCATAAACAAAGTGACGGGAACAAATGCCGACGGCTCGAATTCCAGTAGCAAAAACTACGAAATCGTCGAGGGTAAAACGAGCGGCGAGTTCGAGATAACGCCGTCCGTCGTGTCGATAGATTTTACGGCTATGACCGCTACGCTCGAAAAGACGTACGACGGCAACGACAGAGTGACGGCACAGATTCCCGACAGTTACTTCACGTTGAGCGCGACGGGACACGTTCCTACGAAATTCCCGTTCACAATCAGCGGAACGTACGACGATGAAAACGTGCTTTACGATTCGAGCAACAACGTCATAAGAGGCAAAGCGGTCACGTTCTCGTATACGTTCAGCGACCCGACGAACGTCGGCGACTATACGGACGAGGGCGGAAGCGTAGATACGGCGGCGTACAACGTGGGCAAGATTACGCCGAAACATATTCAAGTTTTCCTTGACAAACTGCGCTCGAACAAGGCGACGAGAACTTACACCGACGACACGGCCTACGGCGGTAGCGGCGTAAGCGGCAACGGCACGACGAAACCTTATCGCGCGGGCGAAGGCTTCAGAGTAAGCGGCGTTTTGACGGGCGACGTAGTGACCATCTTCGCAAATTATGCGGAATCGGACAACTTGCGCAACGCCAATGCGAACGGCGGCTTCGATTTTTCAAAATACGTCAACGACGTGTATAAAGACTCGGACGGCACGTTCAAGAAAGCACCTTCGGGCACACATCTCAAAAAACTCGTGTTCGAAATGAACGGCGCAGACGCAGGCAACTATACGTTCAACGTATACCATTCGAGCGACGGCGCATACAGCGAATCCGACGGTAACTTCGCGACGAAAGTCACCGTGTACGACAGCAGAGAAAGCGACCAAAGCCGCAAGAATAAGAGCGGCTCGCCGCAAATCCAAATCGAAATAACCGTCAAATCCGTCAAAGTGGAATACTCGAACGCCGCTCAAAGTTACGCCAACGACGACAACACCTACAACACGAACTGGGTGCCCGTTACGGGTACAAATAAGGAAACCGACAAGGCCGGCGCGGACATCATCGTCACGAACGGTTGGATGTATCCGGACGGCATAGACCGCCCGGCAGGTTCCACCGACACAAAGAAAGAATATCACGGCTACACCGTCATTCAGGGCAGAGCGGGCAATTCCCGACTCGGCGCTTCGGTGTCCACAGAAGACGGTATGAATCTCAACTATCGTTTGAGCAATCAGCCGATTCTCACCATTGCGTACTTCGTGTCCAACGAGAGCAACGAATACAATATAACTTCGCTAGCGCGTTTGCTCATCGCGTCCTTCTACTACACGGCGCATCAGAATCCGCAAAACCTCGATATGATAAAGATAGTATCGTCGGGTTTCGCGTGGGTCAAGGTCGTTAGCGTGGACGAGAAAGGCAAATACGTCGGCGATTACAAGAAGCCCGAAAATTCGCCTATCAAGGATTCTAAGGCAAAAACGTGGGACGAATATCTTGCCGAATTACAAGCGGCAGATTACGCGGTGTTCTTCGACACCGAAAAGAGCGAATGGGGCTACTATAGTTCCAACGAATCCAGCACCAACGCAATTCCGACCAAGTTCGTGCAAAAGAAAGACATAACGGGTACGTTTACGGCGCAAGACATCGAGATTCTCAATGCGTTCTTCACAACGTTGTCCACAGACGACAACGGCGCCGTTACTGCAACGCATTATAACTGGAACGGAACTAACAAGCAATATCTCACCAACGTACTCAAAGCGAGAGTTGGCGCAAACGTGACGATAGTCGGCAGTCTGTTCGCGTCTACGAAAGTCGGCGAAAACGGCGTGTTGACGGGCTTTGACGGCACTTACGACGGCAACGGCTACGTCATTGAATATCTCAACATTATGGGCTACGGCAAGACGAACGTCGGCTTGTTCGACGTGATCGGCGAAACAGGTATTGTCAAGAACGTCCATCTGAGAAACGTCACCATCAATGCAAAACAAGGCAACGTCGGTATGCTCGCAGGCAGCGTTTACGAATCCAAGACCACCGAAACGAGCGTAAAAAACGTGTCCGTACACGGCGCAATCAATGCAAGCGGCGGCACGGTGGGCGGTCTGTTCGGCACGAGTGCGAGAGACATTGAAAACGCAATCGTCCTTGGCACGATAACGTCTCAAAACGCAACCCTCGGCGGCGTTGTCGGCACGACGAGCGCAAGCGTAAAGAAAGTCGTTTCCCTCGTGCAAATCACCGCAAACGGCGGCTCTGTCAATCCGTTCACGACTTCGAGCGCAACGGTTGAAAATTCCTACCATATGACAAATGCCGTATGGCAAAAGGGAAGCCCATTCGTCAACGTTTCGGGCAAGTCAAAGACCTTCAACGAGTTGATGTCGGGTTCGGTTACGGGTTACGGCACGCAAAACAAGTATTACTACACGGGCGAGACCGCGCCGACCAAAGGAACGTTCGACGTTCTCGACGACGTGCAACTTACCGCTTTGTCCGCAATAGGCACACAAGCCGAAGAAAACGCAAGACAGAGTATGCGCCTCAGAGATATAGTTTCCGTATATCTAATGATGTATTCTTTGTCAAAGACGACGGGAACGCTCACAAGCGAAAACACATTCAACGTGAACGTATATGCGATCAGTTTGTCGAGTTGGCTCGTCGGCAGTGCGGACGGCACGCAAAGCAATCCGATTGCAATCGCCAACAAGCAAAACGTATCGCTTTTAAGACAACTTCCGTTTGCGACGTTCACGCTCAAAGCAAATATCTCAATCGATATAACAAGCACGTTTGCGGGCGCGTTCTTCGGAATTGTCACGAGCGAGACGGACAGCGCGGGCAATTCGCTCGGATATAAGATAACTTGCGACAAGGCTATGTTCGAGGCGTACGCCGAGAGCAATCCGAGTTGGATAGAAGTCGCATAAATCGCAATCGGGCGGCGTAAAAGCCGTCCGTGAGCGAGAAAAAGAGCGATTGAAACGTAAAGAGCGCAAAAAAAAGAACAATCGCAAAAACACCGCAAAATCGTGATTCTAACCGTGCGTTTTCAAAAAGTTGAAATATCGCGCTAAAAAATCGACGAAAAATCAAATAAAACGCCCTGCTCGATTGTAGTTTATATATAAATATATAAAAATCCGCAAGACACGGGCAAAAGAAACAAGGATAAACTATGCAAGCAAGCAAAAGCAAAAACTTCAAAATCGTAATGTCCGTTATGATTCCGCTTTTGATAATCGTGACTACCGTCGTTATGGTGGGCGCGTCTTTTGCGTGGTTTACAAACGCCGACAAAGTCACCGTCACGGAAATCACGATGTCTACGGCGGATTCTTACAGAATCGACTTTACTCGTCAGCCTTTGTCCGCCGACGGCAAATTGCTGTTTGACAATATGCAGTACGTCGGACAGACCGCATTTTGCGCAAGCGGCACAAACGCGGGCAAACTTATGACCAAAGCCGTTGCGAATGGCAATGCGGTTGACACGAGCGACCGCGCGTATTATTTCATCAACACGGTTGCGCTCGACACGCAGGGCAAGACGTTCGATATGAGTATGGCGTTCGACGGCGTGAAGATTGTCAAGTATAAGCGCAACGCCGACGGCTCGATTGCCAAAGACGAAAACGAGGAAAATATAGTCGAAAAAACAAACAAAATCTATGCCGCGACGGGCTCTAACGTATCGCCCGTGAGCGACATTCCGTTTGCATTCACTTGGTTTTTCAAAGCGCACGGCGAAACCGATGCAGACGGCGTAGTAAGAAACTATGAAACCTACAACATCGACGCTGAAACGCAAGGACAACGACTCTTGCAATTAAAGCCGCTACCGAACGAAGTTTGGTACACGCCGTACGGCAAACTCACGTTCGGTGACGACAATCTCGTTGCGCTCGTAAACGACGATGATTTGATAGACGCAACGAGCATAATGGGCATTGACAAGCGCGTCATCGACAAGTTCGGCACGAACGGCGTAGGCAACGCCACGTCGCAACTGTTCGATTTTTACATCGTTTTCGCGCCCGAAAAACTGTTCTGGATGCAATTTTTCTCGGCGGACAGGGACAAATACACCGCAAACGATATCTATACAACTACGGTGAATGGCGAAACGATAAAAGACGATACCAAAAAGATTTTTGAATCTTTGTCCAATCAGATGTACTATTCCCATATGGATTATTCGGGTTCTACGTTTGAGTTTTCGGCGGTACTTAACGTAACGAACGTGCACGAGGAGGCGCAAGGATAATGAACAAAACCAAACGCACTCTCATCGTATCGTCCGTCGTTATGGCTCTCATTTTCGTCGTCACGGTAGTCAGTGTGACCGCCGCGTGGTTTACTAACGTCGCGGACAGCAACGAGGACGGATTCACCACCGATTCCGCGCTTTTGCAAGAGAGCGCAAGCATATCTATCGACGAAAACGCCGCAAGCGACTACGGCACGTCCGTTTGGCCCGCCGTGGCAACGCCCGGATACCTATCAAAAGGCAACGTTGCGCCGTACGGTACGGATTTGAAACAGAAGCAGACGAGCAAAATCGACGTCGCGGCAAAATGCGCCGTGTTGTATTTTCCCATAACGTTCGTCGGCTCGTCGGACGCAGGGTATAGCGACGGAAGAAAATCGCTTATGCTCGGCGTCAATTCGGCGCATCTTGACGGCGATGCCGAGAATAAAGATTATCTTTCTTCTTTCAACGTCGAAATGGAACTCGTCACCTTAAAAGAGGACGGCGAGTCCAAAACCAGCGAAACCATAATCCCGACCAAACCGAGCGATTTTTCGAGCAAGCCGAGCGCGATATACTACAATCAACCGTTCAAAGACACGGGAAAAAAATTGCCGAGTTACAAACTCTATATGCTTGTAATCCCCGGCGAAACCTACTACATCAAAGCAACCGTTTATTTCAATCGAATCGATGAGGAATGCAACGAAAAACTCATATACTTCACCGACACGCAAAAGAATATCACGTTCCAGTTCGAAATCAAGGATAACGTTGCGCAAGACGTGGATATCAGAAAAGGAGATATGCCCGTATGACGTCCCTTCGCAAAAACAAAATCGCGATGATAGTCGCAATAATAGTGCTTTTTGCAGTCGCCGTTTCGGCGATGGGCGTTTCCTATGCGGTTTGGATTTCCCCCGACGGTCCGATAGGCGGCGGCTCGTCCAAAGCGTCCCCGTCCGTTACGCCCGACTCGAATAACGTCTGGGCAAAGTATTTCAATTATAAGGAAATAACCGTTGAGGGGTTGCAAGGCAAATATGTCGAAATATCCACGTTCTACACCGACGGCGAAAACGCTCAGGGACTCAATTTGTCAGATTTGTATATTCCCGAGGTCATTTGGGTGGAAAAGGGCAGTAGAAAAGTGCTTGCAACGCTTGACGGCGTAAGCGAAAACGCATACGAAACCTACAACGTTTACCGCATTACCAACAGCATTTTTGCGGATTCGTCACTCAAAAGTTTGCCCGTAACGATTCATATCCCTGCAAGCGTATGCGAAATCGACGACGCCGCTTTCGCAGGTCTGCCCAACCTTCAAACCGTGTATTTTGAAAACAGAAATCCGTGTACGATAGGGGCGTATGCTTTTGCTGGTTGCTCGAATCTCGAATATGTCTACAACGTAAGAGGCGGCGGCGTAACGCCCGACGACACCTCATTTGTCGGCACAAAAATCATCGTCACCGACGGTCAAATTCAGTTTGCGAAAAAATAAATTGCAAAAGCGTTAAAACACTCGAACGTGTTATTTATAATTTGCACTATTGATTACAATTAGAGTTTTCTACGTTACGAAATTGCGAATCCGGATTAAAATATCTTCATACGTCATATCTGAATTTTGACACCCTTTTGACACACGATTCTGCAAAAAACGTGCAAAAAGCGGTTATTGCGAGTGCCAATTTTGGTAAAAAAGGTAAAGAAAAACGCCATTTTCGGACTACCAACCACGAAAAATGGCGGTAATGTCGAGCGAAGGCGATGACGACGAGCGCTCCGCGCGGTTGAAAGCTGCGCTTTTATATCTTCGTTACACGAAGATATAAAAAATCCGTGAACGAATTTCGTTCACGGATTTGGAGCTGATGACCAGACTTGAACTGGTGACCTCATCCTTACCAACTGCCCTTGATGCACAAAAATGCTACTAAATAGTGGCGAAAATACAAAAATAAATTTCAATCCGACACACATTCGCTCTCGTGTGCATCAAGAAAAAGGGTCAGTTTTGCCGCAAGAAAAAAGGACCAAAAAAGAACTGACGCGCCTACGGCTTGTCTTGCGACGAGAGATAGCATAGGTGACGTTACACCTATACTACTCTCGACGCTTCTGCTGAGTGTCGCAGGCTTCCCTCAGGAACGCTTTGGAACGTTTATTCTTGTTTTTCGTTCGGTCTGAGTTTTGTTTGAATGCTTTTCGTCGTGAATCCGAGTTCGGTTTGGTATCCGATTGAGCGTGATAAGCCCCGGCAAAATCAATTTGTCGGAGCATTTCAAAACTTCTGAGTCCGTATAAGTATATCCTGACGTCGTCGTTCTTATCCTCTGTCTTTTGTCACACACATCCCCGGTGACGACAGCGGAAGCCCACAGAATGTGTCCACCAAACCGTTTACAGCCGTTCTCGCTATCGAGGCAGTTTTTTTGCGACAGTCAGCCTCAATGACTTACCCGGCTGTAACGCGCCGTGGGTGCTTGCAAGCGCGATTATGTACTTATTCTGTTCGGATGCCTTGTCATCCTGCTGTGACGTCACATCTTGCCGTCACGGTTGTTCGAGCGTAAAATTCCCCCTTACCCCCACAGATTGAGGGTATAAAGGTTAGATTTTTTAGAGTGGTTATCTAAACGGCGTATTGCGCCGGAATTTTCAATGTGTAAAGAGGTTGACTTTTCATCCAAATTGCATATAATATAAATAGAGCGTTGGATGAAGAGCGAATTAAGTTTCGACTATCCGTAATCAATAGCCACGGCATTTGGAAGGTGCTAGTTGTTGTCGCTCTTTTTTTATTTGCATTTTTATGCAATTTCTCGTATGTTTTTTGGCGGATTATTCCGCACGTTGTATCGAGCACTTTGCTCTCAGAGCGATTTAGAGGCTCTGAACGCGCCGGCGCGGTCGAGGTTTAGCAGTTTTATGGCAAAACCGATAGCATCACGTTGGCTCTGATAGGCGTATTCCTCGAACTTGCCGAGATATATCGCTCGGACCGTGTATCGATTCTTCGACGTTTGGGTAAAATGGAACGCTATCCCGGGTGTGTTGTAACTGAACGCCACGCCGTCCGGGGCGAAATTCACATATTTGCCGACGTCCGCCGCTCTGAACGGCGCAGTTAGCGTTTGGAAGTAACTCGAATCTGCCATTTTCAATCCCATTTTTTTGCGAGTGAAACAAGTTTCCCTCGCTTTCTGTGTAGGGAATTAAAATTCCCTCACATACGGCGGATTCGGATATATTTTTTCTTTTCCGAACCGCCTATCACACAAGCCGAAAAATTGCTGTCGCATCTTTTTCGGCTTGATTGCTTACCGTTTATGTGCAACAAAACGGATACGCTGCCGCTCGTGTCGTGGGATTCATCCCGACTCGGACTAAACGTCGTTTCATTGCTTTTCTTGTGCCGTATCGTCATAGTTGAGTGCGTTCTGACGGCAGTATTTGTCTACGCCTTCCGGGCTTAGCACGTTTTCCGGATGCTTTTCGACCGTGAATTGCTTAATCCCTCGATACCAATACGGCTTGCCGCTTTGCGAGTTATATTGCGAGTAGATGTTGCCCTCGTAGATAAGTTTGCATTTCCGGGCGTTCTTCTCGTGGACCTCGATACCCATTTCGCCCAAAGAGGCGGCATTCTCGGCTTGTTGGTGCTTGACCCAAATAAACTCCCACTCCGTGCGCAACAATGTCTTTTTGCGGCTCAACCTATGTTTTTTGCCGTACACGTCCTTTTTGCCGAGTATGTAGATGACGTCTGTCGTGAGTTTTCGGACAGCAGCGTCTACTTTGCTGAAATTCTGCACGTCGCCGAGAAACACAAGGTCGTGATGTCTGATATACTTGAAACCGTCTATGATGTCTGCTTTCATAGAGGCGTTTTTGTTCCACTCTCGGCAATCCATAAACGAGTCTATCTCATCACATCCGATGACCGTGAACGGCGGAAAGTATTGCACTTCCGGGCGACGTCCGGGCAGTCCAAACTGCGATATATCCGTGTGATACGTCGGCTTGCCGTTCGGCAGAAACAGTTTTGAGCGAGTGCGATACGGACACGGCGGCAATGTGAGTTTGTAGCCGATGTCGTTGAGTTTGTCGATTTCAACTTTTGCCATTTGCAAACGCTGCGCGCTGTGATATTTTGAGTCAATCGAGATGAGTGCGTTCAGGAACGACGTTTTGCCAACGCCCTGAGGTCCGACGATAATATACACGCCCGGCGGAATGGGTTTATCGATAAACTCGTCTGTCACCGTGTTGGTGCGCTCAATCGGCACTTCGCGAAAGTGCTTGCGCAATATTGCGTAACTCGCTATTGTGGCAAGGATACCGAACGCGCCTGCTATGATAATGCCGTTGATACTCATCAAAATACCTGTCCGTTTGTGTTGGTGCTCGATTCGTCTTTTTCAAGACGCTCGATATAGTCGTCTATAAAATCCGAGATGTGTTCGAATCCGTACGTCCTATCTTCCGCGCGCTGCTTTGCGCACTCGTATTTATACTCTTTTTCTTTGCGCGTAAAATGCCAATCTCTGATAGCTTCGAACCACGCGCCGAACTTGCTTCGAGGGGCGCGCGTGACGTCGCTTTCTTGTTGAACCTGTTTCGGCGATTGTTCGGACTTTTCAGCGTTCTGAATAGCCTCATCAACCGTCATTTGAGGGTCCGAACTTGATTCTGATTCGGCTTCCGCCGCGTCGTTTTGCTCAACAAGTTGTGCGAGTGTTTTGCCCGGGATTGCGGCGACGCTCGGTTTTGTTTCGATTTGCGGCACCTCTGATTGAACGGATTGAACGTCAAAATCGAATCTGTCAGGATATGGTTCGAGTTCTTCCTCTTTGATAGCGCGACCGCCGCGCCGCTCGATGCCTATTTGACGTTGGCATTCGAGTTGAATTTCGCGCAGTATAACTTTAATTACCGCATCCATTTTTTTGCTCCTTTTATTCCGCTTGACATTGTTTTTGAAATGTCATATATTTTAGATAAGAAGTGTTTAGGTGCCACAACGTTTGTTGTGATGTGATTGCTCGATGCAATCAATACCGTTGCAGAGCTGTGAATCACTTTCGTGATTTGCTGGGCGCACTTCTTTTTTTATTGCTCTTTATTATCTTTGCGACTTTCTTTTTGTCGTTCGGATGAAATTTCCACTTCTTCTTTGCTTCGCCAAAGCGGTTTTGTTTGTCTTGTTCGGATTTGGTTTTTATGTAAGCCGTTCCGTTATCTTCCGGGTCCGGATTCTTTTCGAGTTCGATGTTGGTCGTGCCTTTATCGATTTTTGAGTGCGTGATTCCTAAAAATCTAAACTCATCGCCGACTTTCTCAAATATGTAGGCAGGATGTCCGCTTTTCTTGTATTTTCTAAACTCGTCGCGAGGTTGTTTTCTTGCCATTTTTCTGCTCCTTAGAGTAAGATGAGAGGCGCGCGCACGCACTTAGACGTGCGCGCACCAATGAGGGAAATTATGAGTAGCTATGTGTGAGATTAAAAAGTTATAGCTGATTCGTTCAAACTTACCGAGTTGACACCTGATGTGAAATTGACACGGAATGTTGCCGTCGAATCGCCGCATGCCAGGACTACGTCAACATACATATTGACTTTGCTTTGAACGAGCCCGGTGTATTTAGTTGAACGCGTAGTGAAACTCACTTCTTGATATGCGTTGTTCGAAAGCGCCTTTGTGTTCGACACTGTGAGTTTTTTATTTGAATATGAAACGGAAATATATTCGTTCATATTTTTCAAGTCGGAAATGTTCAAAGTTCTGAAATTACTCCAAGTGCCGTTAGTGCAATCGCCGCCGTAGTAAGTTCCGCCCCAAGTGAATGATTGAACCGTTATTTCTTTATTAAACGTTCCAAACAGATTGCCGAGTGCAACATCAAATGTTGCCGAGCTCAAAAGGTTGCACGAACCATTTTTACCGCCGTTTGCAGTTATCGTGACGTTTTCAAAATCGACACGGATAGTTTTTTCAACACCAGTGGCTGCAAGCGTAACATCGACGTACATATCAACATCTTTTTGTACACGCCCAAGATATTGCTCACCTTGTGAAGATTGCGCTTTTGAAGAATACGCACCGATTAAACTTTTAATGTTCGATACTGTGAGTTTTTTGTTTGAATATGAAACGGAAATATATTCGTTCATATTAGCCAAATCGGCAATATTCAATGTTCCAAGTTCGCTCCACGCCAAATTCATATATTTTCCGCCGTAGTAAGTTCCGCCCCAAATGTAAGATTTGACAGAAATCGAGTTATAGAAACTCTCACCCAAATCGCCGAAAACGTTTTCGAGCGCAACAGTATAACTGTTCGAGCCGAGATAGTTTGCTTTTCCACTTGCTCCGCTATTTATAGACATCGATGTGGGCTTGCCCTCATACGCTACGGTACACGTTGCGGTATAGCCTCCGTCGCGTGTTACAACTTTTACAATAGCCATAGAGCCTCGAAATGCCTTTTTGCACGTTACGGTTGCAGTAAGCGCACCGTCAGAAGCAGGAGTGACCGTTATGTATTCGCTTATATTTTTATCTTTTAAAGCAGCATCATCCGCCCATGAAACAGACCAGTTTACTTTTTTGTTTTTCGCACTGGCAGGAGTAATGGTTGCCGTCAACGTTTTGCTGACGGTGCCGTTATCCGATGCAGCAGTTGCGCCGGCAAACAACATAATGTTTGCTTCTTGCGGTTCGCCCTCTGCGGTTTGTTGGTCTTGCTCGGGCTGTTCGGGTTGCTCTTGATTAGCATCTTGCTTCGGTTTGAACCAGTCGTCTGTGTTCTTGCCGTACACGCCGAATCCGACGCCGAGTACGGCAGCCGCGCACATAACTATCGCGAGCAATACGGCGACGATTGCGCCGAGTGCTTTATTGCGACTTTGATAAACTTGTTTTTTTGCCATTGTGACTCCTTCCTGCGTGTTTTTTCGCAGATTTATTTTTAGTTTTGTTTTTTGATTTTGAACGTTGCTTCGAGGACGATTGAGAACGTGATATGCGCATCATAGCGAAATATGGTGCGAGTTTAACGAGCGTGACGATAATAAGGACCGCCAAAATCACCACCACAATCACGATAGCCGCTATGATTAGTGCGCTTTTGTTGCCCTCGAACCAGTCTTTTACGCTTTCCCAAAGGTCCTTGTAATATTGCGTATAGTCAAAAGGCACATTAGGTTCGACGTCGGCAACGGCGTTTATCGGGTTCGATGCAACTGCAAACGTATGATACACGTCATTTTTGCGGCAAGTTATAGAGGCAAGATTCATATTGAGATACACGCTTTCCTCGGCGATGTATGCATATTCTTGTCCCAACTTCAAATCGCCGCGTGTTATAACGCCGCGTGCTTTATACTCTGATTGCGCAAAACGGAATAAATAAACTGTTTCTCTGCCTTTTCCGGCGTTCACTTTTGCGATTATGCTGTCATAATCGCTTTCGTTGGCATAGTATTTTTTGCAAAACTCGGCTTTTGAAAGTGAGGAATCGTTGACATCAATAGGCACGATTGCTTGAATGTCAGAAAATTTTTCATAGTCATACTTGCCTTTATAAAGCGTGAACCAGTCGAACGCTGTCGGCGTGCGCTTGTAACTTTCAAGCGTGTAACCGTCTGCGGCTGTCATTGAAATAGGCACATAGTGTACTTTGCCGTGTTCAAGAACCTCGTATTTTTTGCCGAGTATTTCACCTTGTTCGCCGGTGGGCATATAACCTTGAAAAAGGTCCATTGAAAGTTGCTCGCCCTTGTCGTTCACGAGTTCAGACTTGCCAAAGCGATAACTCTTTTTGTAATTGTATATGTAGTCGAGTAAACGCTCGCCCGAAAGGGTAAAGTCTTTCGCATAAGGAACGTTACCGTCGGGCGTTTCATACCCGGTATAAAAAAGATAATATATGATTTGTTGTTCAGCAGGAACTCTGCCGGCAGCGTACAAATTCCAAGTCAACGTCGGCTCTTTTCTGAGAATAATCTTGTCGCCGAAAGTTTGCGCATATGTCGGGTCATACAAGGAATACGGAATATCTTTATTAAACTTGCAATCGACAGAGCCTTGCAATTTCCCCGGATTCGATGATAATTGCTGCCCGACGTACTTAATCACGGCATCATACACTTCGCGCGTTGACGTTACCAAAATAGGCGACGTCATAGCAGAATAATACGACGCCTCGATTTTCCAAATTCCGCCGTAAGAGTTGATGAGTTCGTTAGGAAACGAAAAATATACGCTGTCAAGTTGGTCCTTGACGGTATAGTCACTTTGTGCGCTCGAATTGCCGTCCGGGCGGAAGAACGTGTGATTGAGTTCGATGTCGAGGACATCGAGGCTGTACGCCTTCACGCTGTGCGTATTGCTGTCTTTGTCTGCACCAAAGCCTTTCATATAGCCGGTGCATTCGTATGATTTGCCGATAGTTGACGTTGTTGCCGTCTTATTGCCATACGCGAACAGTTCGACCGTTGCTATGTCATATCTGCGCGCGCCACCGTGCGTGAGTGCGTACTTCTCTGCAAGGGCGAGCAACTTGCCGCCGTCATCGATGCGGAACTTATAGAAAAGTTTATCCGACGTTGCGGAACAGAAAATCAATCCGGCGCGTTGATACGACGCCGCATTGTCTTTTTCGTCAAACGCCATAGCAACGTTTGCTTTGTTGCTTGCGCTCGATGTCGAAAATGCCTTTTGTTTCGGATTGTAAACGTAAAGATAAAGCCCGAACTTTGAATTGTCCGCGCCGTCGTAACCATATTCGAGAAAAGTATAAATCTGAGTGTCCTTCGAGGCGTCCGCCGGATATTGTGAAAAATCGAAACCCTCGGAGCCTTCGAGGTCCTTTGTGACGTCCGTTCTGTCATAGATGTGCGCGACGTCGCCGTCGGCAGCAAATGCCACCGACGACGTAATCGCACCACTAAAAAGGAGGATTGTTATGAGTACAAGACCCAAATATAACGATATTGTTGCACAACGTTTCATCAGAATACCACCTCCGACGGCTCGATTCTGACAACGATGTCAGTAGCATATATGTCGGTGACGTCGAACTTCTTGCTGTCGCCGCTTTCTGCCGTCACCACTATTTCAAAAAACGTGCCGACATAGTTGCAGCGCACGTCGCTGATGACGTGACCGAAATATGCGTCGTTGAGCGCGTTCACGATGTTGCGCGGCGCGGTAAAGGTGAAATATCCGCCCTCGATTTTGACGTCGAAAGAGCGATTATAATCGCCGTCTGCCTGTGCGAAAGAGTGTAATTTGCCGTCGAGCATAAAATCAAAGTCTGCGCTCGCTTTTGGGCGCACGGTTACGGTGAAATCACCGCCGTTGATGACATCGATACGAATGACGTCGGCGGTCGCCTCGATACTCTTGACCGATTCACCGTCTTTCACGACATCGAGGGGCGATGACGGTTGCGCATTATTGCCAGGTATAAAATCCCAGTTCTTGAAACCGTCCGATTTGATTCCGAGATACACCGCGCCGCCGATTGTTCCGAGCAAAAGAACGACAAGCATCACTAACACAAACAGTCTGATGCCGGGATTGCCGTTACGTTTCGGCGTATTAGATTTTTTCGTCCTGCGTTTTGCCATAACGTGCCTCACTTCGATGCGATGAGATTCTTGAACCAGTCAAACGCTGCATTCATAACGGTGACGTAATCCTGCTTAGTTATAAGCGAAATAACGCCTATCGCGATGAAGAAGAGAATCGCAAGCGAGATAACCGCGCTTACAATGCTTGCAAGGACCTTTGTAAAAATGGTTGTTAATTTCATATACACCTCGTTTGGGGGAGCACCGCCGGGAGCGGTCCCAAAGTTTTTGATTGTTTATCGTTCCCGGCGGGATTTGTGCCGCGCCGCCGATTGTCTTTTGTTTTATCCTAAAAAAAATCATAAAGGGGTTAGACGGTGGGCACACAAGCCGGCTATGCCGGGTTGTTCAGTATGATGCGACGTTCTTCAACGGCTGAGTTGAAACTCTCGACGTTGAGTATCATCTGTCGCGTAACTTCGCCGACTTTCTCGGTCCGAGTGCCGGTGAATCTGATTAGATTGCGCGTGACGTTATCTACGACGCAAGCATAATCTTTGTAACGGAACTTGTTGCCGGCTTCGAGCGTTGCCGCGACATCGAGGCAGATTGATTGCTCGGACCGTTTTGCAGTGATATTGCGACGAATGTGTTTCATATCTTCACCTCACGCGTAAAGTCTGTATGACAAGTCATCGAACGCTATATCGAGTGCGCTGTCGATGACGTTAAGTTTCGATTCAAGTTCAGCCTGCGCCGCGACGTCGTTGTCTTTGAGTTCAACGGCGTCAGTCAGAGCGTGAGTGAGTTCTTTGTGATAATCTTTGAGAAGTGCCACCAACGTGGCGATATTTTGTAAATCCATTTTGCATCCCCCTTTGTGAGTGCGATAGTCGCATCTGTGTTTTTTTGTTGACTTCGTAAAGAAATCGTGATATTTTAATTTGCGAAGAGAGTTTGCGGAAAACAATTTGGCAACAAATTGCACGCTGTGATAACTGACGTTTCATTCTTGAAACAATAAGTCGTTCCTCTCTTTTTTTATTTGCCGGTTTTCTTAATCGGCTTTTTTTGTACCTTTTTGACCTTTGGCTTATCTTCGTCGCTGAACTTCCACCCGGAATAAGTTTCCTTAAAGTTTTCTTTTCGACTTTCTTCCGGATAAGGCTTTATATACGCTTGCGAATCGTTGTTAGGCTCGGGATTCTTATTCAGCGGAATGTTATTGCCGTTGTCGTCATCGTGTGTAATACCTATATGCTTATAGAAATTTCCGTGTTTTTCATAAACCCAGTTCGGATGACCGCTTTTCTTGTTCTTTGCGAACATATCCATCGGATGTTCATCTTTGCTCATTTACTTATCGAACCTATAACTGCCGACAAACGGCTTTGCTTTCTTGCTGTCTGGGAAGCAAGCAGCAATCTTTTCGGCGTGTTTCATAGCCGCTTTCTTGCTCGAATAGAAACGAGTATCGCTCATTCGATAGGTTGCAGTTCCCGACAAATTGCCGTCTTTGTTCTCAATCCACGATTGACCGTCAATAATAACACCGGTTGAATACCCGTATTTCGGGCGTTTCTTTTTGATAAGTCCCATAGTTTACTCCTTATTTTTTAATTAAAATGTTTGATGTTTCTTCCGTGAGTGCAAGAATTACAATCGCATATATACTTGCGGCTACTACGATTGCACCCCAGCAAAGAAGCACACAACCTAAAAGAACATCTCTATTGCGGAAAGAATCAACAGCGAATAGGAGCAGTACAGTACCGCCAACTATCAAGATTGCAAATATCACATAGAGAAAAATGCTCATCGCAAGTTACTTCCTTTCCGTTTTCAAAATTTTGACGTCTTTAATGTCATTTGAATTAAACTCGTTCATATAACTGCATCTTCCAACACCTTGTGGACCGACGATAATATGCTCATTCGGCACGATAGTTTGTTCAAAAACTACATCTCTATTGGCAATTGCATTTGTGTGCTTTTTATTTTGCAAACGCATTTAGTAGAGTTCCTTTTACTTTGATGTCAAAATTTCGGGTTTCCCGAATTTCAAATATAAAATAATACGAGTTACCCGTATTTGTCAATAACAAATTTCAAGTTTGTTGAATTTTTTACTTGAATTGGCAAAAATAAAGTTATGAAAAACTTACGCGAATATAGAAAAAAAAATGGAATTATGCAAAAAGACCTTGCAGCACAACTCGGTGTTGCAGTTAGTACCTTTTCAGGTTGGGAAAGTGGTACATATGAAATCGATAACAAGAATTTGATTAAACTTGCAGAAATTCTCAATGTTTCGGTTGGCTTTTTGCTCGATGTTGAAAGCGAGCGTGAACTGTTCGACGATGCGCGCATTCCAAAAACTGAAATACAAGAACTATTCGATGCTCTTTCACCTGCGCAGCAACAGAATTTGTTGAATTATGCGCGAGGAATGGCAGTATCAAACACACTTAACAACTCATACACATCATTAGATTTCAAAAAGAAAGGCTTTTATGGGAATTAACTGGAAATACAAAGTTGAAAATCTTGATGCTCTTTTTTCGTTTATTGATGATGTCGAAAAAAATGCACCGCAGTTACAAAACGAATTGACATATTACAAAGAATTGTTAAGGTCGAAAGATTTTAATCAAACTTATAGTGGAAATAGCAATAAGACCGATGCCCAAATATTCCACAAAACAATTTTAGAACGCAACTTTTGCTATGAAATTGCATTTAACATAGAAAAAGCGATGCATCTTATAAAAGTAAAAAAGTATAAGCCAGTTTTGGCTGATGTTAGTAATGCCGATACATCCGGCTTGTATATCAATCCCCTAAAATTACTAAATGTTGATTTGCATCAACCACTTATTTTTATTAATTTTGTTCCACAAAATGCTTTTTATGTCATAGACGGCGTTCACCGACTTTATGCAGCACGAAATAAAGGCGTTCGGGTATTGTCAATATATCTGCTATCGCCAAAAGATTTTTTAAGTTGCGTTGAAAACAAAGAAATTATTGACGTATATAAGATTCACAGTAATTTATCTGCAATCGTTCGTGCGATTGAATATAAAAAGCCTATTTCGCTTAGCGAAAATGGTGGCTTCTTTGATTTTTACCGAATTAATACTACCAAAAAAGAGGTAAAGTTACAAATAAATAATTTCAATTCTCACAATCTAAAACGATGAAATTTAGCACGTAAATTTCATCGGTTATAGACTAAAAACTTGATATAAAATGTCACTTGCTATTTTTTTTAAGGGGGCAGTTTTATGCGAGATATTTTAATCGAGTTTTTAAGAATGCAGTTACGACAACAAATTCAACTTTCGGAAAATCTATCGAATTTTATTCAAGGATTATCGGGAGAAATTCCAACAGAATCAATCAATGTGCCGGCTATACCACCGACACAACAAACGGAGCAGCGTTCTCGCAAGGGCAACGTCATTCAATTCGTGCCGCGCAGCAAGCGCGCCGAAATAAACAAGGAGGCGAAAAAAACAGAGAGCGAAAGCGTGTCGGATAAAGGAGCCGATATGCAAAAAGTAAAACCCGTCTTGCGAAAAGACGGTCGGTATCAATTATATGTCATTTATGGCGGAAAGCGGCATTATGTTTACGCCAGCACGGAACGCGAGTGCCGCCACAAACGAGCCGAATTAGAAAAAGAACTCAAAAAGAACCCTCAACAATACTTTGCGTCGGGCGTTCACGAATGTATGACGTTGTACGAGTTCGGGATATTCTACGTCGAGAACTTCAAAAAGCAATATGTTGTCGAAAGCACATACAAACAATATCTTTCGACAGTGAAAAAGTATTTGAACAGCAACACGCTCCTGTGCAAATTGCGTATCGATGAAGTGCAAGGGTTAATCAATGTTCTTCCGATGACGTCGCTTCGAGGCAAAGTGTTTTCTCTGCTCGTGCAAATTCTCAAAAAGGCGTATGCGTTGGATTTTATCAAAAAACATCTCGGCGACTTAATCGAGAAAGGTAAAACGCAAGACGAACGGCTTGACGCATTGAGTATCGAGGACCAACAGCGACTCGTTCAGAATCTCGACCTCGATACAAACTTCGGGAAACGCGTGATGTTTTATTTGCTCACCGGCGCACGCCCGGCTGAAATGAAAACCGTCACGGAAATCAAAAAAGGATTCGTTCATCTTTGCGGCACGAAAACAAAGCACGCAGACCGTTGGATTAAGTTATCCGAAAGCGCGATGACGTTGTTTGAAAATGCGCCTGTCGAGTTCTATCGATTCGACCTCAAACGATTCAGACAGCGGCTGCAAAAATTCGTAGAGCAGTATTGTGGAATAAAGTCGTACGTCACGGTTTACACGTTGCGACATACGTTTGCGACAAACCTATACTATTTGGGATGCCCAGACAAAGAGCGCGCGGCGTATATGGGGCATACTACGACAAAGACGACGAATGACTTTTACACGAGTTTAGACCCGACGATTTCGGCGATAGATATTAAGAATATCTACGGCGATTTTTATCCCGAATTTTGACACCCTTTTGACACACGATTCTGCAAAAAACGTGCAAAAAGCGGTCATTGCGAGTGTCAATTTTGGTAAAAAAAGTAAAGAAAAACGCCATTTTCGGACTACCAAACCACGAAAAATGGCGTTTTTGGAGCTGATGACCAGACTTGAACTGGTGACCTCATCCTTACCAAGGATGTGCTCTACCACCTGAGCCACATCAGCATATTTTTGGCGGAAGCGGAGGGATTCGAACCCCCGTGGGCTTTCACCCAAACGGTTTTCAAGACCGCCTCGTTATGACCGCTTCGATACGCTTCCATATAAAATCAAAGCAAATCGTTTCGCTATCAAGCCTATTTAGTATAGCAAGAGTTTGCGATTGTGTCAAACATTGATGTTAAATTTGCGAAAAAACATTTGGTTTGTGAGATTTATACTATTTTTACATCAAAATTCAAGCGCAGAGAATGGCGAGATGTATCGCTTCTAATATCGAACATTGCACATATTTGCATATCAGAGTTCTCGTATTCGTGTATGCGCAAATATACATATGTCTAAAAAAAGTTGCAATCAAGTGTTTACGATTCGAAATTCGTGTGCTATAATGTCAATATTATAAATTTTATATTGTGATAAGGTGAAAAATGAAAATCAAATTGAACGAATTTTTCAGACGTGACGTTGACGGCGTTGACGTGTTGCTTACGGATTCCCTCGAAGTCAAAGCGCAAGTGAAAAAGCACAAAAAAACCCTGAAAGACACAATCGTATGGTCGATTGTTGGTACGCTTTTGTTTGTGTTGGTGCTCAACGTCGTGATTTTGCCGATTACGGGCAAGTGCGCGCGCGTCGAACACGTCACCGATTACGTCGGCGACAATCAATATATCGCTTTCCACAAGCCCGAAGGGTTGATGCTTTCCGCTCACCGCGCGGGCGGCGTTCTCGAACCCGAAGAAACGATGGCGGCGTTCAAGCAATGTATGGAAGAAGCGCAAAGAGAAAATTACAAAGTCGATATTCTCGAATTTGACTTGCACCTCACAAAAGACGACGTACTCGTGCTTATGCACGACCACGAAATCGACCGTACGTCAAACGGCACGGGCAAGATTTGCGATATGACTCTTGCCGAACTCAAAACCTACAATTTCGGCTACAACTTCAAGACCGAAGACGGCGTATACAAATATCGCGACAAGTCCGACGCGGAACTCGAAAACGTGCGCATCCTCACGCTCAAAGAGGTTTTGGATTATGTCGAAAAGGTCGCTCGCCCCGACAAATCTATGAATTATGTCATCGAAATCAAGGATGGTGACGACGCGGGCAGACGCGCTATGAACAAACTTTACCGTATGATGGTGGAATACGACATTGTTGACCGCACGGCGTTCGGCACTTTTCACGGCGAAATCAGCAAGTACGTCGACGAGTGCAACGCCTTGGGCACGTTCGAGCAAAAAGTGGTGCGCTCTGCGGGTATAACCGAAGTGCTCGATTTCTATTTCGCATTCCTTTACGGCAATACGAACGCAAAATTCAACTTCAAGGTTTTGCAAATTCCGATGGGCTTCAACGGCTTCTTCGATTTGTCCACGAAAGAGTTTATCGACTTTGCGCACAGTATGGGAATTGCTGTTCAGTACTGGACGATAAACGACCCCGACGACGTAGCGAAACTTCAAGCCAACGGCGCGGACTGCATAATGACGGACAATCCGAAAATGGCATACGAAGTTCTGCACAGAAACGACAAATAAGTTTGCGTAATAAATCGCAAGAGGCACTCGAAAGGGTGGTCTTATGTTTATCGATAACGGGCGAAGTTTGCTCCGAAACGCTGTCTTTTAAGATAAGCGATAGGTTATAAATGTGAGATATGAAAAATCCTATAAATAGCGAGTTGGCGATCGTATACAGAGAATGGCTCGAAGCGTCAAAACGACCGAACGGAATCTTTTGCGATAAAAGCGGCGTTGAGAAGTATTCGAATCCGTATTTTTTCGGTGTTCCCGACGATTGGGACACGACGAAAGACGGCGTGAGAATATTGTTCGTAGGGCAAGAGGGCGCAAGCGGTCATTGGAACGCCGTTGATATGCAAAGCGATAAATATATTGCTTTTGACGACGTGGAAAAATTGCAAGAGGCGTCGATAGCCACGGTTAAAAAGCGAGTTGGCAAAGAGAACGCAAGCGTTGAAATTTGCGGTGAAAATCATCCCATAGTTGGCAATTCAAGCGGATTTTGGTGGTTTTTCAGCGATATAGCAACCAACGGACAATCGGAGAAGGCGTGCCCTTGTGCTTGGACTAATATCGACCTCGTCTGTTATAACGAAAAATGCTCCAACGGCAAATATACTTTAAGAGAAGCGGATAGAAAAGCGTTGCACTCGACGACTCCGCCGATTTTGAAAAGACTTATCGATATTGCAAAGCCGACGCACGTCGTGTTTGCGTCTTGGAGAGACGTTTCCGTCAATCACGAGCTTGCATCGAAACCGTCAAAAATTATGAACGACTTTTTCGTGAAGAACGACAAGAATTCGATTATGCTTTCGCACGTTTGCGGTATTCCGTGCCTCGTGTCTTACTATCACCCGCAATACCTCAAAGGCAGAAAGGAGCGCGCACAAGCCGTCCGAGATTATATCTATAAGAATATCGTTGACGGAAGAGTGATAGAAGCACCTTTCGATATTGACTAAATTCATAAAACGAATCGTTTTGCGATGTACCGAAAACGGTGCATCGCTTTTTTTATATTATAAGCGAAAAAACACAGGAGGTGAGCTTTTATGGAAAAAAGCAGCAGTAAAAGCATGAAGGAATTATGTATTGAGATATCGCAGAATTCGGTTGTTCTGGAAGTCGAATACGACTGCCTTAAAAAAGTATTTGACGAGGAACTTCCGATTATCTATGAAAAAGGATGGGCGGAAGAATTTTTGCTTGCTGGAAATGTGGCGGATGTTATAAGGGATGTTTGTCCTTTTCCCGAGTTTATCGGTCTTGCGGCAAGCAGTATGGCTGCACACTTGCTCTACATAACCAACGTAAATCCCGACAAGTACAAATTGAATTTTAAAGACGTTATGCCTTGCGATGGTTATATGTGGGGGTATCACTTTAAAGAAAAAGATTTGTATGAAGTTTTCAAAGAGTTGAAAAAGCATTTTAAACATGTCGAGTTGAGTGCAAACAACGATTGTTTGACGGTGGACGGTCTGAAAATATTCGTTGAAACGTCTTTTGAAAGAATCCGTACTATCGGTTTGTGTACGGAACATTGTTTACCGTTTTAAAGGAGAGAAAAAAATATGGATGTATTTGATAAAATTGCAGGTTACGAGAAGCAAAAGAAAGACTTGCGCTATATAAGCGATATGTGGAAAAACACTGACGAATACAGGCGTCTCGGCGTCAAAATACCCAAAGGCGTGATGTTTAACGGCGACCCCGGAAACGGAAAAACTCTTATGGCGCAATGCCTCATCGATGCAGCGGGATGTGCGTTTGAAAAATGCACGAAAGACAGAGCGCAAGATGAATTTATCGTCCATTTGAAAGAGGTGTTTAAGAAAGCGGAAGATTATGCGAAAAGCAACAACAAACCGGTTATAGTCTTTTTTGACGATATGGATAAATTTGCCGAAACGTCAAAAGACACTGAAAATCCCGAAGAATATGCGATTCTTCAAAGTCTTTTAGATTCAATCAAGGATTACGACGTGTTTTTTGTCGCTACCGTAAATAGTTGCGGCGCTTTTCCGAAATCGCTTATCAGAAGCGGAAGAATTGACGAAACGTTTTTTATTCTCAAACCATCGGTACTTGATTCCGAAAAAGTTGCCGATTACTATTTGAGAAAGCAAAACATCAATATAAAAGACGTGTCGGGGCGCTATATCTCACAAATGGCGCATAGCGTTTCGTGTGCAGAACTCGAATCGATTATCAATGAGGCAGGTATGTATGCCGCTTTCGAACGAAGCGATTGCATAACGAAAAAGCACATCGATTGGGCGATTATGCGCATCAAATTCGGGATAAACGTTTCGGGCAAGTTGGAACGAACGTATGATAAAAACAATCCGAATTGCCGAGAGTTTGCGTATCACGAAGCAGGGCACGCAGCGGTTGCGCTGTTGAGCGAAAACTATATTCCGACAATTTTATTTACCGATGATTTAAAGGAAAACTGTTCGTTTTGCTATTCGCATAATAAAAACGAGGGTTCTCAATACAACAACTCAATCGAAAGAGTGTTTATCGATTTCGGTGGGAAAGCGGGGGCGAGTATAGGGTTTGGTCCGCTGACATTGGGGAGCAATCTGGATTTGCGTGAGGCGTGGAAAAATTTGTATTGGAATGTGTCGAAAGACTGCGTCGAAGACTTGCATATGTTCAATCCGATCGACAATCGAGATTCACTGCAAGGTGAATTGTTTAAAGACAGATTGGACGCAACGACAGAAAAAATGAGCAACGCTTACAATTTCGTCGTGGAGTTGTTGAATCTAAACAGAGCCTTGTTAGACGCGCTTGCCGACCGTCTTATGGAAAAGTATTTTATAACCGCCGACGAGATTTCCGAAATCTTTGACGAATATAAAAGCAAGCATAAAGTCGTCACGATTCGCGATTTGATGGAAACTCGTTCGCAAACGCTTGCCTTGGCATAAAATCATAGAATAATTGCAAAAAAAGAGGATAAAGCAGACATTTCGTCTGCTTTATCTGTTGATTGTGTTGTTTTTGTCAAATTTGCTTGCTTACTTTTTCGCTTCCTTTTCTTTGCCGAAGCCTTTGAGGAATCTGCGGAAGCCGCCTTTTCTGCCGTTGAGCATATCCACGAGTCCGTCAAGCGAACGCTTGGATATGATGCCCATCGACCACGCCGCTATCGTGCGGTAGGGCATATCTTTGACGGAATTGGTGAGCATTTCGGGGTTCTCGGACGAGAGCGCGACGAGGTTGACGACGCCCACGCAGAGATTATACATAAACTTGCCGAAGCGAGATACTTTGCATTGACCGATCGTGTTGTTTGCAAGCAATTCGCCTTTTTCGTAAGGTCTGTTTTCAATCATCTTTGCGCCGTAGAGTGCCTCGAATTGCTCGACGGGAATCTCGGTTGCGTTTGCGATGTCATAGTAGCAAGGCGCGACTGCCTTGTAGTCGGGGATAGGTGCGTCGGGATTCTTGGACGTCACGTTTACGATGCCTTCGAGTTTGATGTCGCGAGAGGATGCGCCCACCAAAATCTTGAAGTCGCCGCTTTCGACGTGCCAGTCTTTGATTGCGACGTTGTAGTATGCGAACGCTCTTGAATCGAGAGTGATTTCGACATCCTTTTCTTCACCCGGTTGCAAGAACACTTTTTTGAAGCCTTTGAGTTCTTTTTCGGGACGATAGAGAGTGCTTTCGACGTCCGAAACGTAGAGTTGCGCAATTTCCGCACCTGCTACTTTGCCGACGTTCTTGACGGTGAAAGTGACGGTGAGCGGGTCGCCTTCGTTGATTGCGTTTGCGCTTATGCGCAGATTCGAGTATTCGAATTGCGTGTAGGAAAGACCGTAGCCGAAGGGATATTTGACTCTCTTTTTCGCGCTGTCGTAATAGCGATAGCCGACGTAGATGCCTTCGCGGTATTCAACCGTTCTCGGTCCCATACGGAAGTATTTAGAGCCGAGATAGTCGTCTTCGTGGACGGGGAAGGTTTCTGCGAGTTTGCCGGACGGATTGACCTTGCCGTAGAGAAGATTGTACGCCGCTTCGCCGCCTGCCTGACCTCCGAGATAGAGGTTGAGAATGCCTTTGACGCTCTTGTCCCAGTCGCCGATTTCGACGGGCGAACCGCAAGAAAGCACGACTACGACGTTTTTGTTGACTTTCAAAATCTCGTTGATGAGCGTGACGTGCGAGGACGGCATTTTGATGTGGTGACGGTCGTAGCCTTCCGATTCGAACGCGTCGGTAAGACCGATGAACAAAAGCACGACGTCTTTGTCTTTTGCGGCTTTTACGGCCTTGTTTATGAGGCTCTTTTTGTAGCCTTCGCCTTTGAGAACGTAGCCGTCCGCGTACTCGTAGGGTTGACCGACTTTGTCGAGTGCGTCGGTAAACGACGTGAGTTTTGTGGGAAGAATGTGGCTCGAGCCACCGCCTTGATAGCGGATTTTCTTTGCGAGTTTTCCGATGACGGCGATGTTTTGATTCTTGTTTAAGGGAAGTATGCCGTCGTTTTTGAGAAGAACCGCGCCGCCTTCCGCCGCTTTGCGTGCGATTGCGTTGTGCTTTTCAATGTCAAAGGTTACGCCTTCGATTTCGCGCACGGTGTTCTCGTATGCGAATCTGATGAGACGAAGCACCACTTTGTCGATGTCTTCTTCGGTGAGAGTGCCTGCTTTGAGCGCCTTATAAACGGTGTCGTCGTTGAGTCCTTTGCTGCCGGGCATTTCGAGGTCCAAACCTGCTTTGACGCCTTCAGCGCGGTCGTTGACTGCGCCCCAGTCGCTAACGACAATGCCTTGGTATCCCCATTCGTCGCGAAGAATGTCGGTGAGAAAACGTTTGTGGTCGCTAAGGTACGTTCCGTTGAGGCGGTTATAGGAACACATAACGGTCGTTGGGTGTTCCTCTTTGACGATATGCTCGAAAGCGGGCATATAGATTTCGCGCAAAGTGCGCTCGTCAACGATGGAATCGATTGTCATTCTTATGTATTCTTGGTTGTTTGCAAGATAGTGTTTGAGGGAAGTGCCGACGTTTTTCTTTTGGACGCCGTGAACCCACGCGCCGCCCATACGACCTGCGAGGAACGGGTCTTCGGAGAAGTACTCGAAGTTTCTTCCGCACAACGGACCTCTTTTGATGTTTACGCCGGGTCCGAGAACCGTCGAAACGCCCAGAGATTGAGCCTCGATCGCGATAGCCTCGCCGACTTCTTCAACGAGATCGACGTCCCAACTCGAAGCGGTGGTGACTGCGCCGGGGAAGCAAGTTGCGGGTTCGGGCGTTTGCATAATGTTGACGCCTTTGCCGATTTTTTCACGTCTGAGTCCGCTCGGTCCGTCGCTCATACGCACGGCGGGGATGTCGATTCCGTCGCGTTTGACGGGTTGGGTGAGCCAGTTTGTAGAACCGGAAAGCATAGACACTTTTTCGTCAAGCGTCAACTTGCCCAGAATTTCCAAATAGTCCTTGTCGTTCATAATTTCCTCCAACAGAGTGTTTATATTTTGGTTTTTCGGCGATAAAGTGCCGATTCTGTTTTTTTGTCTTTTTGCCGCGCGACTTAATACGCGTGCGCGTTGCTTATATAATCAAATAAGTTTTGAAAAACTATATTTCATTATATCATTTTTGCCATCGACGTTCAATATGTTTTTTTGCAATCGTATATGCGATTATTTTTGAGCGGCGAGTTTTTCTTTTTCACGGATAGAGAGCGGCATTTCGTCGTTTATATAGGTGTTCCAAACGTCCATTCTGTCCTTGTCGTCGAGATAGCGAAGCACCCTTGCGGGCGAGCCTACCGCAATGCAGTTGGCGGGCAAGTCGCGAGTCACCACGCTTCCTGCGCCAACGACCGTGTTTTCGCCAATCGTAACACCGCCGCATATCGTCACGTTAGAGGCAATCCAGCACCCCTTTTTGATGGTTACGGGCTTTGAATATTCGAGGTCGTGGAAGCCGTCGGGGTATTGTTGAATTAGACGTTCGCTCGCCAAAAACGGATGACAAGGCGTTGCGATAGTGACGTTTGCGCCGAGCCATACGCCGTCTTCGAGGGTTATGGGCGAAATGTCCAAAAGAGTGCAGTTGTAATTGAAAAATACTCCTTCGCCAACCTTGATGTTTACGCCGTATTCGCAGAAAAACGGTGTGAATATCCAAACGGATTTACCTTTTGACGACGGAATGAGTTTGTTGAGAAGTCGTTTTTGTTTGGGTGTGTTCCATATGGGGCATTTGTTGAATCTTTGCGTCAGCCACAGACCTCTTGCGTGTTGCCAAAAAATATCTTTGCTCGTCGAGTTGTAGAGTTTGCCCTCAACCATACGAGTCCAGTCTTTCTTTTCCTTGCTCATATCAAATACCCCCTTTCGATATTTGCTTACGCTACCATTTTATTTTATAAAAGAATAGATTTATATCAAAATTTATTACAAAATATCAAAAAACCGTTGTAAAATACAAAAAGTATGATATTATTTTCGTATGAGCAACGACGACAAAGCAAAACTTAACGTCCGATTCCTTCCCAAAGGCGTGCAAAATCCCCAATTCGAGCAACGAGAAAGCGGCGTTGCTCATACGCCGTACAGTCGCGAAGTGGCGTTCTATACTTGCATTAAAAACGGCGACCTCGAAGGACTCAAAAGCAATATGGCGAGTTTTATGAGCGAAGCGTTGGTCGTGGGCAGAATGAGCGACGACAATTTGCGACAAGTCAAGTATCTTGCGGTCAGTTGCATTACGCTCGCCACGCGCTATGCCGTCGAAGGCGGACTTATGGAAAGCGAGGCGTACAACCTGTCCGACGCGTACATTCAAACCGTAGATAAGACGGATTCACCCGAAGAAATAATGAATTTTCTCATCGAAAAGGCGGTCGAACTCACTATGCTCGTGAAAAGTCACCGCCAAAGACTTGAATATCCGCCGTATATCCGCAAGGCGATAAAAGTCGTAAGCACGAGGCTTCACGAAAGGCTGACTTGCGACGACGTTGCGAGCGAGTGCGGCGTGAGCGCGGATTATCTGTCGCAAAAATTCAAAAAGTACGTCGGCGTAAGTTTGCACAAATACATCGTCACGCAAAAACTCGAAGAGTCCAAAACTTTGCTTACAAACGGCGTGGAATACGGTGGAATCGGATATTATTTCGGGTTCTGCTCGCAAACGCACTACATTCAGTGCTTCAAAAAAGAGTACGGAATGACCCCCAAAGAGTATATTGCCGTAAACGCAACTGTTTGAGAGTGCCTTAAAAATAGCGAAAAATGTGCGAAAATATTGCGTTTTTTGAAAAAATACAGCAAAAATCAGTAACCGAAAGACAATACAAACGTCTTTATAGTGAGGAATGAGTGAAAAACACTGCTTGGGAAAAACTGTTCAAGAAATACTACAACGAGGCTCTCTTGTATGTGTTTTCGTTCTGCCACAATCGCACGCTTGCCGAGGACATCGTTCAGGAAGCGTATATGCGCGCAATCCGCTCTATCGACGAGGAAAAAGACGGCTTCAAGTTCTGGCTGTTCAAGGTGTGCCGCAATCTCTATTTCGATATGCTCAGAAAAAACAAGAGAATCGAAGCGATAGAGGACGACGTGCAGTCGGAAGATTCGCTTGTGGACGACGTGATTCAGAAGGACGAGTACCGCGCGCTCTACAAGGCAATATCGCTCTTGAAAGACAGCTATCGCGAGGTCGTGCGGCTCTATTATTTCGACTCGATGTCCGTCAAGGAAATAGCGTCAATCGTCGGCGAATCTACGGATAACGTGAAGATTCAACTGTATAGAGCGAGGCTCAAACTTAAAGAAATTTTGGAGGCAAATATATGAATTTTGACGAAGCGTTCAAACACTATCGGGACGGTGTTGCCACCGAAGAAGAAAAACAATTCGTAAAAGAGCAACTCGCAAAAGCAAACGAGTTTTTGCAAAACGAGTCCGTGCACGAGGAATCGCCGTTTAAGGAAGCGGACGCGGAAGACGTGAAAAAAGCCAAAAAGAAATTCAAATGGCAATATATCGTCATTCCGATCTGCTCGCTCGTATGCGCACTTGCAGTTATTGCCGCAATCTTGGGCGGCGTGTTCGGCTCGGCGGCTTCGTACGCCAAAAAGTCGGCAGTGTATTCAAAATCCGCTTGCATCGATATCGCTAAGGCAAAAGCGTTCGAGTTTGTCAGTGATTCCAACAACTTCACGTACGTCAATGTGGCAAGCAAAGACGACTTCAAAACCGAAGACGTGGACGCGGACTTCAACTACAACGGCAAAGACTTGAAAAACAGTTATTACACGTATATCATCGAACTCGAAGTCAAGCGCAGCGATTTTGAAATCAAAATCGAGGTCGACACGAGAAACGGAGATTGCAAGGTGATAAAAGTAGATTGACATTGCAAGGCGAAAAGCGCAAAACAGCATTTAAGGAACGTTTTTTCAAGGCGTTCCTTTCTTTTTATATGCTACAAAATATTCCACTAATTTTTGTATAGCGTTTGCATACAATAGTTGTATGTGGTCAAACGTGATTAGCATCGGCAAAGAGTACGGAAAGGAAATCGACTATATCCTCAAAAAACTTCAATGCACCAAAGACGTGTCTTACGCGACGGAAGAAAACGACGAGAGAATATGGATATATCTTGCATCGTCTTGCGACGTTTCGCAAAAAATCGAAAACGAAATGTATCGCACGCTCGCGGTCGTGTTTTTGTCGTATCTGAAACTCAGATTCTTTCTGGAAAGATTGCCCGTTCACCGTATGTCGTACGCAAAGTGTGCGCTGATTTGCTCGATGCTTCATTTTGACAGGGACTTTGAAGAAAACGTCGTGGCAAAGGTGCTGTCCGATTCGATGGACTACAACATTGACGGATTATTCAATTTTCGTATGCGCTCATTAAAAGACGCTTGGACGGAAATTGCGGATGTAGCGTCGAGATTGCTCGAAGGAAGCGAGGGCGACAAGGACGTTTTCGACATAGCGGCGTTTATATCGGGAAGCGACGGCGGAAAGAACAGAATCGCAACCGACGGTAAAATAGTCGAGAATCTGACCCAAAGGCGCAGAGTTGAAATCGTGAGATTGTTCGACGAGGAAGAATACAATTTGCTCGACGCGATAATAAAAGAAAAACCTTGCGAAATATACGTCGAAAGAAACGGTTTTTCGGACGGACTTAACAACACTTTGCGCAAAATTGCAAAAGTTATTGAAAAAGTATAAAACACGATATGTGTTGCAAAATCTGCTATTTTCCGTCAAAACAAGCAAAAAATCGTCCAAAACTGTCAAAAATATTTTAATTTATTACACGAATCGTGTTGTATTCTGCCGAATCCAAACACGATTCGTATTCAATAACATATTCGCAGATTTTGAATCTTCAATCTGTCATTCCGCGCGCCGGCGTGGGAATCCGGCGTAGCGATATGATGTTGAACGGTTTTTTCATAATAAAAAAGGCAGGCGGCGCGCCTGCCTTTTCAAAACTTAATATCGTAATAAATTGTCAATATACTTTTCTCGCTCTTATCACATCGTTGCCGTCGATTGTCAAATCGGTTTCAGTGTCTATAATCGTGTAGCGAAGTCCGTTTCTCGTCGCGCTGATTCCGCCGAATCTGTTTTCGCCCGTATCCGTCGAAATGACGGTGTAACGATGAGCTGCGCTCTTTTGTGCTTTGACGTTGGGCAAATTGACAGAGTTCGTGACGTTTCCGTTTTCGATATAATCTTTAAGTTCGCCTGCCGCCATAACCGCGCAGTTGTCTTCGGCTTCTTCGGTGGACGCGCCGAGGTGTGGTATTGCGACGATGCCTTGCACGCCTATGCAATTTTCGTCGGGGAAATCCACGACGTATTTGCGAAGTTTTTTGCTTTCGAGAGCGGCTTTTATTGCGTTTACGTCGCAAAGTTCACCGCGTGCGGCGTTGATTATAATCACGCCGTCTTTCATAGTCGCAAGGCTTTCGGTGTTTACGAGACCTTTCGTTTGCGGCGTCATAGGCATATGAAGGGTCACGAAGTCGGCGTCCGCCCAAGCGGATTGCATTGTGTCGAAAATCGTCACGAATGGGATTTCCGATTTTGCCGCTTCGGATATGAAGGGGTCGTAACCCACGATATTCATTCCGAGCGCGTGTGCGGATATTGCGACTTTTCTGCCAATCGCGCCCAGACCCAAAACACAAAGTGTTTTGCCCGCGATTTCGCTGCCTGCAAATTGACCTTTGCCTTTTTCTACTTGTTTTGCCACGTCGTCGCCTTTAAGCGTGCTTGCCCACTCGATTGCTTCGGACACGTTGCGCGCACCGATAATAAGGGCGGCAATGACGAGTTCCTTGACGGCGTTTGCGTTTGCGCCGGGGGTGTTGAACACGCATATTCCTTTTTGGGCATAGTCCGCGTGCGGGATATTGTTTACGCCCGCGCCCGCTCTTGCGACTGCCAAAAGCGAGGACGGAACGGCGTATTCTTCCATTTTGAAAGAGCGCACGAGTATGCCGACGGGATTTTCGCTCGAATCGGTGAGATTGTAGCCGTCAAGCACGGGGTTTGCGAGTTTGGATATCGAATTGAGTTTGAGTATGTCCATAATTTTCCTCGCTTGTGATTATTTGTTTTCGAGTTCGAATTTCTTCATAAACTCTATGAGTGCTTTCACGCCTTCGACGGGCATTGCGTTGTAAATCGACGCTCTCATACCGCCCACGAGTTTGTGACCTTTGAGGCTGACGAGTCCCGCTTGTTCGGCTTCTTTGACGAATTTGGCGTTGAGTTCGTCGCTGGGCGACACGAAAGGTACGTTCATAAGCGAACGACTTTCTTTTTCGACGAAGTTGTTGTAGAAGTCACTTTCGTCGATGAAGTCGTAAAGCATTTTGGCTTTTTCGCGGTTGATTTGTTCCATAACCTTAACGCCGCCGAGTTTTTTGAGGTGACGAAGGTTGAGCATCATCATATAAATCGACCAACAAGGCGGTGTGTTGTACAAACTGTTTGCGTCGATTTGCGTGCGATATTTGAGCATAGTGGGGCAGATGGGAAGTTCGCCGCCGAGCATATCTTCTTTTACTATGACGAGGGTTACGCCGGCAGGTGCGAGATTCTTTTGCGCGCCCGCATAAATGAGAGAATACTTTTTGGGGTCGATGACCTCGCTCATAATGCACGAGGACAAGTCGGCAACGAGGGGTACGTCGCCGGTGTCGGGCAACGTGTTGTATTTCAAGCCGAAAATGGTGTTGTTTTCGGTGATATGAACGTAACTTGCGTCTTGTCTGAAATCTTCGCGCGTGGTTTTGGGAATATAGGTGAATTTCTTGTCTTCACTGGAAGCGACGAGGCGAATATCGCCGTATTTTTGCGCTTCTTTGTACGCTTTTTTGGCAAAGTTGCCGGTCACGATATAATCCGCTTTTCCCGTCTTCAAAAGGTTGAGCGGAATCGCCTCGAATTGCGTGGACGCGCCGCCTTGAACCATAATGACGTGATAGTCGTCGGGAAGATTCATAAGTTCGCGCACGAGGTCGAGGGCTTCGGTGTTGATGGCGTCGTACCATTTCGAGCGGTGGCTCATTTCCATAACGCTCATACCCGAACCGTTGTAGTCGGCGATATTTTTGCCCGCTTCCTCGATGACTTCGAGCGGAAGCATACTCGGACCTGCCGAGAAATTGTAAACTCTCATAAAATTCTCCTTTTTATACGTCATAATCGCATTCGTATATGCGACTTTGTATACTATAATCGTAAAGGCAAAAGCGAGGTTTGTAAAGATTTTTTTTCGCGCAAACGTATGGTTTTCGGCACTTTTTGGCGAAACTCTTGCGTAAGCGCGCATTTTGGTGTAATATAGTAAATTAGAAAAATATGCGTGTAAAAATAAAAATTGTTATTATTTAATAATAGTTTTAAGCGGCATCGAGAGAGCGTCGCTTAAAATGGAATTTACCGCATAGAAAAATAAAGAATAATCGGAGAAATATAATGGCAAAAAACGCAAAAACAGTTAAGGTGACCTTCCTCGGCGGCGTAGGCGAGGTGGGCAAAAATATGACCGCAATAGAGTGCGGCGACGATATGATTATCGTCGATTGCGGCGTTTCTTTCGCAACGAGCGAGGAAGCCCCCGGTATCGACGCAATCATACCCGACATAACCTACGTAAAAGAGAACATATCCAAACTTCGCGGTATCGTGCTTACGCACGGTCACGAAGACCACATCGGCGCAATCCCGTACTATGCGGACGACCTCAAAAACGTTCCCGTCTACGGCACTGCGCTCACAATCGGACTTTTGAAAAGAAAACTCGACAAAAACGGCAAAAAATGCAATCTCGTCGTGGTGTCGGCAGGCGATACGATAACGCTTGGCGGATTCAAAGTCGAGTTTATCAAAGTTTGTCACTCGATGGCGGGTGCGTGCGCGCTTGCGATAACCACGCAAGTCGGCACAGTGTTCGTAACGGGCGACTTCAAGATTGATAATACGCCCATCGACGGCAAGAAAACCGACATCGGTCGAATTGCGGAAATCGGCGCAAAGGGCGTGCTTCTTATGCTCGGCGAGTCCACGAACGTGGAAAGAAAGGGCAGTTCGACATCCGAAAAAGTCGTGGGACAAACGCTTGAAAGTATCTTTGCTTCAAACCTCGACAAGAGAATCGTCATTGCGTGCTTCGCTTCGTCCAATTACCGCGTGCAACAAGTGCTTACTCTCGCTCACAAGTACCACAGAAAAGTCGTGCTTGCGGGCAGAAGTATGAAAGGTATGGTTGACGTTGCGTCCGCTTGCGGCGAGTTGCAAGTTCCCAAGGGTGTAATCGCGGACAGCGTCGGAAAAATGCTTCCGAGCGAAACGGTTATTTTGGCAACCGGCTCGCAAGGCGAACCGCTTTCCGCTCTCAACAAACTCTCGAAGGGCGAGTTCAACAAGATTAACATCGGACCGCAAGACCTCGTCGTTTTGTCCTCGTCGCCTATCCCTGGCAACGAAAAATCCGTGTACGACGTTATTAACGACCTTTTCAGAAAGGGCGCAAACGTCATATACGATGCAATGAACGACATTCACGTTTCGGGTCACGCCTACGAGGAAGAACTCAAACTTATGCTCACCCTCGTTCAACCCGAGTACTTTATGCCCGTACACGGCGAATATCGTCATCAGTTCAAGCACGCCGAAATCGCAAAAACGTTGGGCGTACCGTCAAAGAATATCGTCATTCCCAACATCGGCGAGTGCTACGGCGTGAACCACAAGGGAATAAAGCAACACTCTAACGTCACGGCGGGCAACGCCTATGTCGACGGTGTTGTTCTCGAAAACGGCAAATCAGTCGTAAACGACAGAAAATCGCTTGCCGAATACGGTATGCTCGTGGTGCTTTGTGCGGTGGATACCGACCAAGGCAAAGTCGTGGGCGACGTGGACATTGTGGCAAGAGGATTCAATCTCACCGACGATGTGGTAAATTCCATAAAAAACGTAACCGTGGACACGATAAACGGCTCGGACTTCGACAAAGCGGACGTGAACGAGATTGCGAGAATGGTCAAAAAAGCGGTGAGAAAGTTGTTCTACAAGGACAGACAATTCCCCATAATCATTCCCGTCATCGTCGAGGACTGACAAACAAAGCGCAAAGCGCAACGGACAACGAAAGTAAAAAAACGGCAATCGGATTTTCAAAAAACGTGTGAAAACGGCGGCGTTTTTTAGGAAAAAGAAGGTGCAAAAATGTATAGAAAACGCATTATTTTGATACTCACTTCACGCGACGAAAGCGACGGTATATCGCAAAAAATCGCGGAAGCAATACGCAAAATCGGCACGCATAACGTCGTGGTCATAAGCGACGATAAGTACGGTTCTGCAACCAAACTTTCCGCTATCGACAGACTTATGGACAAAGGAAGCGAGTATCAATATCTGCTCGAAAAAAAGGACAAGGGCGTCATCAGCGATATGTTCAAACTCAAAAGTTTGTCAAAGCGCGTCAACCGCATAAACAACCTCATCAAGCGTTTTCACCCCGAGTACATTTTGTGCGTTACGCCGTACGCTCACCATTGCGCCGTCGAGGCAAAACGCAGAGCGCGCTTCAACACGCAAATCATATATATGCTTCAATCCTTCACGCTTCCAAAACGCGTACACGATGACGCAACCAACGTGTTTATCGTCGAAAACGCGGACGTAAAAGCCGATTTGATGCGACAAGGCATAAAATCGAAGGACGTTATGGTGATGGGGCTTCCCTATGAGGCAGTGCCCAAAACGAGGGAAGAAATCATACTCAAAAAGCAAGAGGTAGGACTTCCGAAAGTCAAAACCGTATACGTCAACGTGCAGGAAAAAAGGCAACTCGAAAACGTGTTTTCGCTTCTTCTCGACCAAGGCGAAATCGCAAATCTCGCCGTGTACGTCAAAGACGAGCGTATGCTTCAGACTTTGTCGTCTATGGCGGTGAAAGCACCCGAAACCAAAGTTTTGTTTTTGCAAAACGGCGAGCAAGCGGACGATTGTCTGCCCGTATGCGACGTGGCAATCACGCAGTATGACCCCGCAACGCTCTACAAGTGCTTCAAACTCGGCGTGCCGAGCATAGTTGCAAAGAGCGGCGAACACGAGCAAGCGGACATATCCTATCTCGCCTCGCACGAACTTTGCCTCGTTGCAAAAAACGACCTCGACATAGTGGGCCTTTTGTACAGACTATTGCAGTCGGACGTCGGCGAGAAAATCGCCTCGAACGGCAAAAAATGGGTGGAAATGAGTTCGCTCGAAAATATTGCAAACTTCCTAACCGCATATATTGCCGTTTGAGCAAAAATCGTCCGATGACGATTTTTGCTCTCAACAAACACACTACTACACGACAGGATTCGATATGCCAAAGATAACCAAACTCAACGACATTGCAAAAAAACAAGGATTCAGGCTCGGCGACGACGTGCTGCGTATCGGCGGCTACAAAATGGTCGACGAACTCGATTACCTTTTCTACGACAACGAAAAGAAATTTTCGGTGGATATTTTGCGCGACGGAAAAGAGCATACCGTAAAAGTCCATAAAAAAGAAGGGCAGTCGCTCGGACTCGAATTCGCAATCGACATGAAACCCGTCGTGTGTAAAAACAAGTGCATTTTCTGTTTTGTCGACCAACTTCCCAAAAATATGCGCCCCAGCCTCTACGTCAAGGACGACGATTACCGTTACAGTTTTATGTGCGGCTCGTATGTCACTATGACCAACGTCACGGAAGAAGAAATAGAAAGAGTGATTCGATTGAAACTCAGTCCGCTTTACATTTCCGTACACGCGTGGGACGACGATATAAGAACGTATATTCTCAAAAATCCGAACACCAGAAAGTTGCCCGACCAAATGCGCAGACTCGGCGCAAACGGCATAAAAATGCACACGCAACTTGTTGTCGTTCCCGAAGTGAACGACGGCAAAGTGCTCGAGGACAGCATACGAGGATTGCACTCGGTCGAGGGCGTGGAAACGGTTGCTGTCGTGCCCGTGGGTATGACTGGGCATAGAGAAACGCTTGCCAAACTCAAAGCGGTGGACGAGCAGAATGCGAGAGATACCATAAAACTCGTCGAGGGATTGAACAAAGAATACGGCGGCAATTTCTGTTGGTGCAGCGACGAGTATTACGTCAAGGCGAACATAGACGTTCCGAGCAGTTCGTATTACGGTGCATTCGACCAAATCGAAAACGGCGTGGGACTTATCGCCGACTGGAAAGACAATTTCGAGTACAGCCTTTCGGAAGCCCCGACTATGAATCTCGGCAAAAAAATAGACCTCATAACCGGCGTATCTTTTGCGCCCATACTCAAAGAGTACGCAAAGAAACTCGAAGAAAAACTCGGACTGAAAGCGGAAGTGCACGCAATCGTAAACAACTTTTTCGGCACGAGCGTGACGGTCGCGGGGCTTGTGACTGCTGGTGATATAATCGACCAACTCGGCGGCGTGAAGTCGGACGCATTCGTGATTCCCGACAATATGCTTCGCGAATTTACCGACACTTTCCTCGACAACAAAACCGTCGAAGAAGTGGAAGCCGCGCTCGGCGCTCCGATTATCGTCATATCGCACAGTGGCAGCGACACGGCGCAAAAAATCGTCGAACACTTTGAAAACAAATAACGAAAAACGATAAATCGGGTTTTGCGGCGAAAGTTCGCAAAATCGACGAAAACGGCGTTTAATACGCCAAAAATCATAGATAAAATACGGAAACGGTGAAATAATATGAAACCTTTGGTGGCTATCGTAGGAAGACCCAACGTCGGAAAATCGACGCTTTTCAACAGACTTGCAGGCAGTAGAATCTCTATCGTCGAAGACACGCCGGGCGTAACTCGCGACAGAATTTATGCGGATTGCGAGTGGTGCGGCAGAGCGTTTACGCTCATAGATACGGGCGGTCTCGAACTTAAAAGCGACGACGAAATGTGGGGGCATATCCGCACGCAAGTAGAAATCGCTGTCGATACGGCAAACGCTATTTTATATGTCGTTGACGGCAAAACCGGACTTACGACGGACGACAACCTCGTTTGTTCGTTTTTGAGAAAGTCAAAACTTCCCGTAATTCTTGCGGTAAACAAAATCGACAACAACGATTTGAGCAACGTATACGACTTTTACGCGCTGGGGTTTGGCGAGCCTCACGCGGTCAGCGCAGAGCAAGGCAAGGGACTCGGCGATTTGCTCGACGCAATCCTCGAAGTTATCCCCGAGCATATGGCGGACGAAGACCCCGAACGTATCAAAATCGCAATCGTAGGAAAACCGAACGCGGGCAAGAGTTCGATCACCAACAGACTTTTGGGATACGACAGATGTATCGTCAGCGACATTGCGGGCACGACTCGTGACGCAATCGACACAGAACTCGACGTGGGCGACGACAAGTATCTCATCATCGACACGGCGGGTATGCGCAAGAAAAAAGTCGTCAACGAGGACCTTGAAAGATACTCGGTTATGAGAAGTTTGCTCGCCGTGCGCAGAGCGGACGTGGTGCTCGTCGTGTGCGACGCAAGCGAAGGGCTCACCGAGCAGGACGTCAAAATCGCGGGCTTCGTTCACGAGGAAGGCAAACCGTCCGTCATCGTTATGAACAAGTGGGATTTGGTGGACAAAAACACCCACACCATTTACGAATTCGAAAAGAAACTCAAAGAGGATTTGAAGTATATGGATTATTTCAAATCCGTGTATATATCCGCACTCAGCGGCAAGCGACTCGACAATCTGCTTCCGCTTTGCAAAGAGGTCGTGGCAAATTCGAGAAAGCGTATTCCGACGGGACTTCTCAACGAGGTCGTGGGAGACGCTATCCGCATAAGCGAACCGCCGTCCTATCTCGGCAAAAAACTCAAAATTTTCTATGTTACGCAAGTGTCCGTCGCGCCGCCGACTTTTGTGCTTAAAGTCAACGACCCGACGATTATGCATTTCAGTTACAAACGCTATCTCGAAAACGCGTTGCGCAAGAGTTTCGACTTTTCTGGAACGCCTATCCGCTTGCTCGTCAGAGCCAACGGCGAAAGCGACAAATAACGGCGACGAAACGACGATTTTGCGTGTTTTCGATTAAAAAAATTTAACGTCGAAAAACTGCTCGAAAACGATTGCCGAATACGCGATTCGGTGATATATTCTTACGCGTGATAAAAAGGCTGCAAAGCGTGCGCCGCTTGCGGCACTCTTTGAGCGCGCGCGACGTATAGTGTACAAGTGTAGAGGTGTATTATGGATTACAATTCATTGCCCGCAGACGAACTCGAAAAACTGCTTAAACAAGAGCAAAAAGCCTACAAAAAACTGCAAAAAGCCGACAGAAGCGTGGATATGACGAGAGGCAAGCCTTCAAAAGAGCAACTCGACATCGCTATGCCTATGCTCGAAAACGCCGCAAAGTGCGACTTCTTTATGAGCGGCGTGGATGCGAGAAACTACGGCGAACCCGCAGGCGTTAAGCAGGCAAGAGAACTTTTCGGTGAACTTTTGGGCGTGAAAACGGACGAAGTTATCGCCGTTGACGGCTCGTCGCTTGACATTATGTACAACGTGGTGCAGTTTGCAATGCAATTCGGCGTTTTGGGGTCTACGCCTTGGAACAAACTCGAAAAAGTCAAATTCATTTGCCCCGCGCCCGGTTACGACAGACATTTCGCCATTTGCGAAAATTTCAGCATAGATATGATAACCGTTCCTATGCTTTCGGACGGTCCGGATATGGACCTCGTCGAGCAACTCGTGCGCGATGACGAGAGCGTAAAGGGCATTTGGTGCGTGCCGAAATACTCGAATCCGACGGGCATAGTGTTCTCGGACAAAGTGGTCGAGCGTATGGCGAATCTCAAACCAAAAGCGAAAGATTTTCGCGTTTTCTGGGATAACGCATATTGCGTACACTCGCTCTACGACACCGACGACAAACTAAAAAACATCTTCGACATTGCGAGAAAAGCGGGCACGCTCGATATGATATACTGCTTCGCTTCAACCGCAAAAATCACGTTTGCCGGCAGCGGCGTAGCAGTGTTCGCGTCCTCTCAAAACAACGTGCAGGATATGCTCAAACGCCTCTTTTTCAAGAGAATCAACCCCAACAAAGTCAATCAGGTTATGCACGTTGAGTTTTTGAAAAACGTCGACAACATAAAGAAGATTATGGCGCAACACGCGGCGATTCTTCGTCCGAAGTTCGACCTTTTCGGAGCGAGAATGGAAGAAGCGTTCCCCGACGACCAAAACGTGACGTGGTCAAAGCCGAGAGGGGGCTATTTCATTTCCCTCGACGTAAAGGGCGCGGCAAAGCGCGTCGTGGAACTTGCAAACGAGGCAGGCGTAAAGTTTACGGCGGCAGGGTCGACGTTCCCGTACAAAATAGACGACAACGACTCGAACATCCGTATCGCGCCGAGCGTTCCCTCACTCGAAGAAATGGATTTTGCAATCGACGTGCTGATAAGTTCGATAAAGATTGCGCTTATGGAAAAGAGTTTGAAAAATCGCACTTGATAGTGCGATTTTTTAATTAATAATTAATAATGAATAATTAATAATTGAGGGTGGGACACCCACACCCGATTGTGCCTACGGCACAGTGATATTGTCTTGCGACAGTGAAATTTGCACTTCGCGCAAATGAAATTGCACCGTCGGTGCAGTTTTGGAATATTAAAATTCTATTTTTTCTGTTTTTGAAAACATAAAAATTTGCATGTTTTTTTGCATATTACCCACACCGCCGTCATAGAGTTTAGCAAACAGAATCGGAGGAGTTTATGGATAAATTTGACCTTTATCGCGATATTGCCTCACGAACCGGCGGCGATATTTACGTCGGTGTCGTGGGCCCTGTGCGTACCGGCAAGTCTACGCTTATCAAACAAGTGATGCAACAATTCGTCATCGACGGCATCGCAAATCCGGACGACCGCTCGCGCGCAATCGACGAAATTCCGCAGTCCGCTGACGGAAAAACCATTATGACAACGCAACCGAGATTCGTCCCCAACGAGGCGGTCAGAGTGTCGGTGGGCGAGAATATCGCCGTCAATATGCGCCTTATAGATTGCGTGGGCTATCTCGTGGACGGCGCGCTCGGCGCGGAAGAAGACGGCAAAGAACGTATGGTTTCGACGCCGTGGTCGAGCGAGGATATGCCTTTTTCAAAAGCCGCCGAAATCGGCACGCAAAAGGTTATAAAAGAGCATAGCACGATTGCGCTTGCCGTCACCACCGACGGTAGTTTCGGCTCGATATCGAGGCAAGACTACGTCAAAGCAGAGGAAAGAGTCATATCCGAACTAAAAGAGTGCAAAAAGCCGTTCGTCATCGTCCTCAACGTTGCCGACGTCAACGCTCAAAGCGCGCTTGACCTCAAAGACGAACTCGAAAAGAAGTACGACGCGCCCGTTATCGTCAAAAACGCGTTGACCCTCGACGAGAACGACATCAGCGAGATTCTCGAAACGATATTGCTCGAATTTTCCGTCAAAACCATAGACTTCGATTTGCCGCGCTGGGTGCAGGCGTTGCCTATGGATTGCGACGTGGTGCGCGAAATCGTTGACAGAGTGAAAAATATGCTCGACGACATCGACAAGATGCGCGACTATGACAAAATCGACGCGTACTTCGAGAACGCACAGTTCTGGAAACAACCGTCCGCAATCAGCCTCGACGCAGGAAAGGGCAGAGTGCAAGTGAAGATGGCAACGGGCGACGACGTGTTCTTTAAGGTTGCAAGCGAGCAATGCGGTATAGACGTCAAGGACGATTTCGACTTGCTTTGCGAACTCAAAACGCTTTGCAAGGACAGAGAAAAGATACAAAAAATTCAATCCGCAATGGAACAGGTGGAAACGCTCGGTTACGGAATCGTCGCGCCCACTCTCGACGAAATCGAACTCAAAGAACCCGAAATCTTGCGACAAGGTCAGCAATACGGCGTGAAACTCTCGGCAAAAGCACCGTCACTTCACATAATGAAAGTGGACGTCGAAACCGAAGTAAGTCCCATCATCGGAAGCGAGCAACAGAGCAAAGATATGGTCGAAGGTATGCTTCAAGACTTTGAAAGCGACAAGCAAGCGATTATGAATACCAACATTTTCGGAAGGTCGCTCTCGACGCTCGTCGCGGACGGAATCAACAATAAATTGCAAACCGTACCCACCGACGCAGAGCAGAAACTTCGCAAGACTTTGGGACGTATCGTCAACGAGGGCAAAGGCGGCGTGATTTGCATCTTGTTGTAACAAAACGCAGTTTACAATACCGTTTGTAAAGGATAAAACACAAAATCCGTCGATAAAGCGATTTGTCGGCGGATTTTGTTTTGAATTTTCAAAGACGGAATCCGAAAAAACGAAAACGAAGAAAACTATGCAAATCCGACATATTGTATCGACATTATTTTTTATATTATATTTATTTGACATTGCAAAAAACAAATTTTAAAATATGGGCGCAATAAACAAGAAGGAAGAAAGCATCGTATGCAAAAAGATTTGACCGTCGGCAAACCTATGAGCGTGATTTGGAAGTTTTGCTTGCCCCTTTTCGGCAGCATAATTTTTCAACAACTTTACAATCTCGCAGACAGTTTCGTAGCGGGAAAATTTATCGGCGACAACGCGCTCGCCGCCGTCGGTAACAGTTATGAGATAACTCTCATTTTCATTGCTTTCGCTTTCGGTTGCAACATCGGTTGCTCGGTTATCGTTTCAAAGTTTTTCGGTGCAAGAAAGTTCAACGATATGAAAACCGCCGTGTTTACCACTTGGATTTCGGGCGGCGTTTTGTGCGCGATTCTTATGATTCTCGGCCTTACGCTCAGCGAGGGACTTTTGAAACTTATTCGCACGCCGAGCGAGATTATGGCGGATTCCAAACTCTATCTCGACATCTACGTTTGGGGCTTGCCGTTTGTGTTCTTCTACAACATCGCAACGGGTATTTTCTCGGCAATGGGGGACAGCCGCACGCCGTTTATATTCCTTGCTTGCTCGTCGCTTGCAAATATCGGTATGGATATTCTGTTCGTCGCGACTTTCAAAATGGGCGTTGCGGGCGTTGCGTGGGCGACGTTCCTTTGTCAAGGCGTAAGTTGTGTTCTTGCCGTCGCGTTCGTTTTGGTCCAACTCAAGAAGGTCAAAACCGAAGGCAAAATCAAAGTCTTTTCTTGGCGTATTCTGCGCGATACGGCGGTGATTGCCGTTCCGAGTATCTTCCAACAAAGTTTCATTTCTGTGGGCAACATCATCATTCAAAGTATGGTCAACTCGTTCGGCACGGTGGTTATGGCAGGCTACTCGGCAAGCATAAAACTCAACAACCTCGTCGTAACGTCGTTCACCACGCTCGGCAACGGTATTTCAAACTACACGAGCCAGAATCTCGGCGCAAACAAGCCTGAGCGTATTCGCCCCGGGTTTATGTCGGGTCTGATTTTCGTTTGGATTCTGTGCGTGCCTATCGTGCTTCTTTATATGCTCGCTGGCAAGCCGCTTCTTCTCATATTCCTCAAAGACGGCGGAAGCGAGTCTATACAAGTCGGGTTGCAGTTCTTGCGTATCGTGTCGCCGTTCTACTTTATGGTCGCGGTCAAAATCATTGCCGACGGCGTGCTTCGCGGCGGCGGAAAGATGGGAAGATTTATGATAACCACCTTTTCCGACCTCATTCTTCGCGTCGTTATATCCGCATTCTTATACAAGCCGATGGGCCCGACCGGTATATGGTGGTCTTGGCCGATAGGCTGGGCGGTCGGAACAATCCTCTCGGCAGCGTTCTTCTTCACGATAAAGTGGAACAAGCACCTTCCCGAAGAAGTGTATATCCGTGAGCCGAACTTGCCTCAGTCGCTCGTAGATTGCGATGAAGAACATGCTACGGAAGTTCTCGAATCCGAGCAGGAAGCAACCGACGACGCGCTTGCCGCCGTTGAAACTGACAGCGAAAACGTCACCGAGTGATTGCAGCATAAACGGAAAAACGCATAAGATAATAAACAAATTAGTAGAATAGCAAAGAAAAACGCACCGTGTGGTGCGTTTTTTTGATGGGTTCTAACTGGAGGGTAGGAGAATCACCAGTCTTCACGGTGATTGATTTTGACATCGTCGTAATACTCAAAGTACTTTTGTTTGTATCTTTGAGTTTCGTTGCGGTGGCGTTTTAGTTCTTCACGCGCCGCTTTTTCGGCTTCGTTTTTCGGCTCTGCACCCTTTACTTCGTCAATAGGGGTGAGACGAATTTTTTCGTAATCCATAAGCAAAAATCTACTCTGAGGCAACGGCAACACGCAAGTGTGCGCCGAACAAAGAGTGCGTTTTATATTCCTTAATTAGAATTTCCCCTTTCCTCAGGTGTTTGGACTTCGGCGTTTGCGAGGCAATCCGCCTCGTTCGCTTTGGCTACAAC
>OHKP01000034.1_pt1 | contig 91321 bp, 77 predicted proteins | sample 1568861 | NCBI WGS metagenome assembly OHKP01 (sample SAMEA3879524, study PRJEB24766) | human gut metagenome | biome: human-associated habitat; feature: feces | place: USA | collected 1985/1987 | reverse complement strand
TAACACTGACAATTAGATCGTTAGGTTGTTTTTGACTGATTTACGAGCATCCCTAAGTATTTCATACATTTTACACGCAAGTGATTTTCGGCTGCACTCGGCATAGCTTAAACAAGTTTGGCTCTGCTCTCGTTGGCACGAAAATTCTCCGTTCGACAATTTAAAAGCAAACTTTTATTGTACTCACTTATCGAAAATATTTCATACTTTTCCTCTCCATGGCAAAGTTCAAGCAAGCTTGCTTTGCTCATGACTTATCGAAAAAGTTCCAAATCTTCACTGCTGTATGTAATTAAATGTTTTAAATTCAGCAGCAAAGTTTCTTCATTCTAATTTAGGCCCTGATTTGAGAGCTAATTTGAGAGCTAACATTATGCTGTAATGGTGATATACATTAAATACGTTTCTTAGCCACAACATAGTTAAAGCGAGCTTGCTATGTTCATAGGGTTTGACGAAACATTTATATTTAACAAATCTCACATATAATTTGGTTAAGATTGCTTTTGGCTTCTTTGACATCTTTTCTTCCCTTATATCTTGGATTAGCTCTATAAAAATTCTCAATCATTTGCAACACTTTCAAGCATGCATCCTTAACAAACTTCTTTTCACGTGAATTCATACGTGATTTATATTGTTCATAGAAAGGAAGATAGTTACGGGCTACTCTAAACGGATAGTATTTATTTTCACGCAAATGTACAGGATCTATAATAATAGCATGGGCATTTTTGAATATTTCCATATAATTATCTAACAGAACTGAACTGTTAGATGCATTCTCCAACAAATATCGGGCGTAATGGTTCTTTATTTGATAAGAATCGAATCCTTCTTTTGCTTTTGCATATGCAAAGGCATTCTTAAAATATATTCCTGCTACATTGTATTCATGTTCATCAAGTTTACAAATAGCATATTGCAACCAATAATGAGGATTGTTCTTACAAAAACCTGTTTCTCGAATTTCTTCAAAAAATCCCCTCATTGCAAGATTAAAGTTATCATCTTGTTTATTTAACACCCTTTGCAATGCTGTGTATGACAATAATTGTTGTAATGCTCGATGATACTGATTTAAATTACGTTTTTTATCGAAATTCTTAAATATCTTAACCATAACACTTTTTGAAGACAAGACATCAAGAATATCCCAAAGCAACACTTCAGCCAAAATAGAAGACTTGACTTTTATATTCTGATTTTGGAAATCAACAAATTCATTAATCAAAGGACTTTTTCTAAATGAATAGTCTCCCATGTATCCTCCCCCTAATGCATCTGACAACATATCAAGATCAAGATCCAAACTGTATACCTTATTCAGTAGAGCAACAACAACAGCTTCATAATAATTCGTTTCTTTTTTTATACTATGTATAATTTCTGACAGTTTGTTCTTGATAGATGGAGAACGAAACAAAGCTAACAGAATGCCACGTAAACTATTACCACACTTAGTTATGAAATAACTTCTTTTATCATCTTCTCGCATAGTTGACAGTTCCTGCCAAAACCCATAATGATTGAAGATTTCTACAATTAAGCCAATTTCAACATCACTCAAATAGTTTAAGTCTACAGAATAGAAATCATCACCAAATGTAGAGACTAATGACATGTATTTCAAATCATTACGCACACTACGCTCGCTAAATATAACTATTTGATCTGTACTATATAGCTTAATGGCATCTACAATGTCAAGATAAGTGGCATAGTCTTCCAATATTAGCACCACTTTTTTATTCTTAATACTGCAAATACGTTCTACTTCATCATTCATTCGGGTTGAATACTTATTGAACTTATAAACAGCATAATCTTCTTTTACTAATAACATGCTTAAACCTTCAAGAAACAAGGTCTTACCATTACCAGCATCGCTGTGAATTAATATATGTTTACGACCATTTTCTATTTCAGAAACAGTGGCTGCAAGTTTGTCTCTTTTTATGTAATACAGGTATTGTTCTGGCTCAAAAATACTGCAATATAAGAGTTCATTATCAACTTCACCATAAAGAAAAAGCCGGTTTATATTCTCATCATGTAATTCCTGACGTGAAGAAGGCAGTACTACTTTCTTAAAAGAAAGCAGAGGTCTCTCTATTTGTACAACTGATGGCACATATGACATCTTTTGTTGACGTATTAAATCAGCAAAAGAATCACGTCCAATCTGACATACAGAACCAAATTGCTGCAACCTTTTTACTGTCGCATTCTTTTCACCACTCTGAGTGATGAAAAATGTTTTATTTTTTAATTGGTCATTTTCAATTAGGATACGTTTTATATCAAGGTCAGACTTACCGGAAAATCCAATAAAGAACACAGCGTCAGCATCAGCGAGATCGTTACGGAAGAGCGTTATCCATTCGCTTTGCATAAATTCGGTTGTAAGATAACTTGAATCTGTAAGTTTAAACTCCGCAGAAAGCTGTGAAGTTGTAAGATTAGCAATACTACCATTAAGATGGACAACAAGCCCATTCTTATTTTTGAAATCTCTTAACCTATCAGATAGCGTAATTGAAGTTGAGCGTTTTTTGTTTTTTAAGGCTGAAAATTCAAAAACATCGTCATAGTTGGTCGTGTATACTCTCTTCCATGAATATTTTCCCAACTCTTCTTGGCTTTCTTTTACGCCTACTGCTCTAAATGTATTCTTAAGAAATTCCACAATCTGGTATTCACCTTTGATTTCAATATACGATTGTGCTGCAAGGCTCAGATCCCAATCTGAATCTTCACCACTTTCCTCATCAAGTAATTTGGACAATTCGCTTGCCATAGGAATACCGTTTTTCATAACATTCTCGGCTTGGTACGAATAACCTGCACCAAGAAACAGTACGCAATTGCCACTGAAAATTAGATTAATAGCGTCTTCAATGCTCATAATATAATGTTATTTATAAATACTGAAAAGTTATCTGAATAAACAGGGACACAAGTAAAAAAAAGATTTACATTCATGCTTCTTCTATGTTCAATGCTGAAAATTCTTTGCATGTCATTATTTTGCGAATCCACAATAATACACCGATGTTCAAGTTCAAGAATTATGTGTTCTAAAGTTAGTACTCAATTTAGGGCATAGCCCTTTGTATAGGCACTTTTGCAAGTGCCTATATATTGAGATGTTAAAAATTTTACTTGCATATTAACTATTTCATACATTTTACACGCAAGTGATTTTCTGCTGCACTCAGCATAGCTTAAACAAGTTTGGCTCTGCTCTCGTTGGCACAAAAATTCTTCGCTCGACAATTTAAAAGCAAACTTTTATTGTTCTCATTAACGAAAATGTTGGCATGTCGCCAATCCGATATTGCCTGGCCGCAGACTGAAAATATCCCTGCAACCGTTAAAGATGTTAACAAAAAAAATCCCAATACACTCGATAATTTGATAGATTAAAGCATACAATTCCATACAGATGGATTGGTTATAATATTTGCAACAATGTTAGATAGGACATCACCGCCAAAAGACTTTAGCTTTTCAACTATCTTTTGTTTTGATTTTTCCGGATTAGGCTCTTCTTGTGCTATTGATTTGAGTTCCTTATATTGCTTTCCAGTTATCTCATCTGCTATTGAATCGAGAAATATATTAATTTCTTGACTTTGATTTTGAGATTGACTTTGATTTACATTGACTGTTACAGCAGAAGAGGGCTCTTGCTTTGCTTCTTTCTGCTGTTTCACATGATTAGGAATCTCTTTACAAGAAACCAAAATACCAACCATTTCTTTAAGATATTTGGGAGCATAATGCGATTTGTCAAAGGACTTTGCTGCTTCTGCAAATGCCTTAGACTCCATACCATCTGTGAAATTTACGTTTAATAGTCGCATGCTTTTGCTCTTCCATGTTTGATATTGAGATTCATTTTCAACTTTATATACAGCATACATGCTTATAACACCAGAAGGCGCATTGACATAAGAAACTGTTTTTACTATCTCATTACCTTCTTTAATCAGAGATTCTAACTGGTAAGCAACTGAGTAATGTAACTTGTCAATTAGAATATGAAAAAATGTCTCAATATTATCAAACACATCTGCATTGACATATGAATTCCCCTTCTCAATATTTTTAAAATTAGCAAGATCCTCATCATCAATAGACAAGTATCGAGAAAAGAGAGTTGCTGCTTTACTATGCCATTTATTGAACATATTTATCAACTCTGTGGGACTACAAGAAGATTGATTAGGATATCTTACTCCTGCATATTGATTATGCAGATCAATGACCTCTTTAATTTGCTCATCTATTGTCATCATAATAATTGAAAGTAAATACTTTACCGAGGTTCACTATCTCGCAATACACTTAATTGACACATTCTTCAAAATTGCTAAATGACATTATACCTTGTAATACCCAGCATACCACTCAGCAAATCTCCTCAAGCCTTCTCTCAGGCTGGTATTGGGCTTAAACCCAAAGTCTTGCTCTAACGGAGTAGTATCTGCATAAGTTACTGGCACATCGCCAGGCTGCATGGGCACGAGTTCCTTGTGAGACTCAAAATCATAATCCTTGGGTAATACTCCTGCACGGACAAGTTCTTCTTGAAGGATGGTCACGAAGTCAAGAAGGTTCTCGGGGGAGTTGTTACCGATGTTATATACCTTGTAAGGCGGGATGGGCAGTCCGTCCTCGCCGTTCTGCTTCTCGGGGGCGTGCTGCATGATGCGCACCACTCCCTCCACGATGTCGTCGACATAGGTGAAGTCGCGCTTGCAGTTGCCATAGTTGAATATCTTGATGGTCTCGCCTTTCACCAGTTTGTTGGTAAAGCCGAAGTAAGCCATGTCGGGACGACCTGCAGGGCCATAAACTGTAAAGAAGCGGAGGCCGGTCGAGGGGATGTTGTAGAGCTTGCTATAGGCATGGGCCATCAGCTCGTTGCTCTTCTTCGTGGCGGCGTAGAGGCTCACGGGGTTGTCTACCTTGTCGTCTGTCGAATAGGGCACTTTCTTGTTGCTACCATAGACCGATGATGACGAGGCATAGACCAGATGTTCCACTTCGTGGTGGCGGCACGCCTCAAGGATGTTGTAGAATCCGATGAGGTTGCTCTGGATGTAGGCGTCGGGGTTGGTGATGCTGTAGCGCACGCCTGCCTGGGCGGCGAGGTTGACCACTACGGCTATCTTGTGTTCGGTGAAGATTGCCTCCACGGCTGCCTTATCGGCGATGGAGGCGTGGACGAAGGTCCAGTCGCGCTGCAGCGACTCTATCTCCTTCAGGCGTTCATACTTGATGTTGACATCATAGTAATCAGTAATTGAGTCAATACCGATTACTTTAATGTCCTTCACATCATGGAACAGGCGCTTGACGAGGTTGCTACCGATAAAGCCGGCAGCGCCTGTGACGAGGACGGTCTTGCCCTCGAGGGTTACATTATATTCTACCATTGCTGTTTATTTGACGATTCCGGGATATTGTTGTTGTACTTCTTCATAGCTCTGCAGGTTGCCGATGTCATAGCGGCGGCCGGGCATCTCCATGGCGTGGACGGCGGTATGGCGGCAGAGCCAGGCGATGAAGCTGCCGGGGGCGTCGGTGCCGCAGCCGTCGGCGATGGCTGCGGGGATGCGGGCGGCATCTTCAGCGGTGTAGTAGTAGAAGGGAGGGCACACCCAGTGGCTCTTGGGCTCTGCGGGCTTCTCTTCCATGGACACGATGCGGTCGCTGTCGTCGATTTCGAGCACGCCGCACTTGTGGAGGCGTTCCTCGCTGGGCTCATGGAAGCGCATCACGCAGCTGGTACGCTTCTTGTCTGCATAGCGCACGAAGTGCTGCAGACTGAAGTCGAGCACATTGTCGCCGGCGATGACGAGCATGTCGCCCGTGAGGCCGAGGCTGTCCACGGCAAACCGGATGTCGCACACGGCGCCGAGGCGGGTCTCGTTGGTCGACGTGCCGTCATCGACCACGGTGATTTTCTGGCGCTTGCCGGCAGCCCACTCCTGGAAGTGGCGGGCAAACCTGTGGTTGCTGATTACGATGTATTCGTCGACAAGGCCGGCGCCGTCGATGTCGTCGACGAGCCAGTCCAGGATGGTCTTGTCCTGCACCTTGAGGAGGGGCTTGGGGAAGTTTTCGGTCAGGGGATAGAGCCGGGTGGCATAGCCTGCCGCAAGAATAAGACACTTCATTGCTGTTTTCTTTAGAGGATTAGGCCGTCGGCGCTGTGGCAGACGACGTACTGGTATTTGCCCCGGAGCTGGGGGAAGGCGCGCAGGTACTGTTCTTCCACCTGGCGCCCGATGCTCTCGCTGTAGGCGGGGTCGATGAGGGCCATGCAGCATCCCTTGAAACCGGCGCCGGAGAAGCGGCCGCCGTAGATGCCGTCGGTATGGGTCATGATGTCGTAGAGGGTCTTCAGCTCGGGTGAGCCGGTCTCGTAGTTGTAGATGCTCGAGTGGCCGCTCTCAAAGCTCAGGCGGCCGAAGGTGTCGAGGTCGCCGCGGCGCCAGGCTTCGGCGCCCTGCTCCACGCGCGCGAACTCGGTGTACCAGTGTTCGGCTCGCTTGGCCCAGTTCTCGGGCAGGCGGTGGCGGTACTCGCGGAACACTTCGACGGGGACCTCACGCAGGTGGGTATCGCCGAATTTGCCGTACTCCATGCCGGCGAAGGCCTTGAGGGCGTAGGCGGCGCTGCGGCACTCGTCGACGCGCATGTTGAACTTGCTGCCGGCGAGGGTGCGCTCCACACCGCTGAAGAAGATGGCGATGGCATAGGGTTTCATCGCGGGATGGGTGGGGATGAGCTCATAGTGGTTGTCGAGCGTATCGAGATAAAGCAGATGGTCCTTGCGCGAGAAGAGCTCACAGCTCTGGTCGAGCTTGCCTGAGCTTACGCCCACATAGTGGTTCTCTACAGCCACAGCCATCTCGATCATCTCGAGGTCGGTGAGCCTGATGCCGTTCACGCGGCAGAGGGCGCTGAGGTAGACGAGCGTCACGGCTGCCGATGACGACAGCCCGCCGATGGGAAGGGTGCCCTGGATGACTCCGCTGAGGCCGACGCTGAGCGGATGGCGCATGCCCAGCTCGAGGGTGGCGCCGCGCAGGTAGTCGGCCCAGTCGTTCTGGCGCACCTCGGGCACGCCGTGGATGTGCCACTGGGCGCGCTTGTCAAACTGGAGCGAGCAGAGCTCGATGACGCCGTTGTGCTTGGGTTTGTAGGCGAGATGGATGCCGCGGTCGATGGCCAGACCGGTAATCTTGCCCAACTGGTGGTCGCTGTGGGCGCCGATGGGGCACACGCGGTAAGGACAGAAGGCCATGCCTTCGGGATCCTTATGGTAGAGTTCAAAGAACTTCTCTTCGCATTGTAGCATAGTCGTTGCGGGGGTTATGGGATCAGTCGCGGCCGAAGATGTCGCGGGTGTATACCTTGCCGGCCACGTCGTCGAGGCTCTCGTCGTAGCGGTTGGCGATGATGGCCTTGGAGCGGCGCTTGAACTCGTCGAGGCTGTTGACGACCTGACTGCCGAAGAAGCTGGTGCCGTCTTCGAGCGTGGGTTCGTAGATGATGACCTCGGCGCCCTTGGCCTTGATGCGCTTCATGATGCCCTGGATGGCTGACTGCCGGAAGTTGTCGGAGTTGGACTTCATCGTGAGGCGGTAGACGCCGATGACGCACTCGTGTTCCTTGGTGGCGTCCCAGACGGCGTTCTCGTTGTAGTAGCCGGCCTTGCGCAGCACGGCGTCGGCGATGTAGTCCTTGCGGGTGCGGTTGGACTCCACGATGGCGGTCATCATGTTCTGCGGCACATCCTGATAGTTGGCCAGCAGCTGCTTGGTGTCCTTGGGCAGGCAGTAGCCGCCGTAGCCGAACGAGGGGTTGTTGTAGTGGCTGCCGATGCGGGGGTCCAGACCCACGCCCTCGATGATGGCTTTTGAGTCGAGGCCTTTCACTTCTGCGTAAGTATCAAGTTCATTGAAGTAGCTCACACGGAGGGCGAGGTAGGTGTTGGCGAAGAGCTTCACGGCCTCGGCCTCCTTCATGCCCATGAAGAGGGTGTCTACATCGGGCTTGAGCGCGCCTTCCTGGAGGAGGGCGGCGAAGGTGCGGGCGGCATCCTTGAGCATCTCCACATCGGTGACCGACTCGATGGCGCGGTTCTCATCGGCAAAGTCAGGATGCGACATGATCTTGGGATAGCCCACGATGATGCGGCTGGGATAGAGGTTGTCGTAGAGGGCCTTGCTCTCGCGGAGGAACTCGGGCGAGAAGAGCAGGTTCAGCTTCTGCACGCCGCGCTGGGCGTACTTCAGGTAGAGGCTGCGGGTGTAGCCTACGGGGATGGTGGACTTGATGACCATGACGGCATCGGGATTGACCTCCAGCACCAGGTCGATGACTTCCTCGACATGGCTGGTGTCAAAATAGTTCTTTACGGGGTCGTAGTTGGTCGGGGCGGCGATGACCACGAAGTCGGCGTCGGCATAGGCCCGGCGGCCGTCGAGGGTGGCGGTGAGCTGCAGCGGCTTCTCGGCCAGGTAGCGCTCGATATAGTCGTCCTGGATGGGGGATATACGGTTGTTGATCTTCTCCACCTTCTCGGGTATCACGTCCACTGCCGTGACACGGTGGTGCTGAGAAAGTAGTGTAGCAATACTCAGGCCGACGTAGCCGGTTCCGGCAACGGCGACACGTATGTCTGCAAAATTACGCATATATTAAATTGAGATAAAAGTTGTGCTGAATGGGGATAGTCTGGCCAAGGCTGTAGCGAGGGTGGCAGTAGCTGTTCTAATGGTTGTCGTCGGTCACCGTGATGACCGTCTTTGTTTACACCTTATTATATATATAGATAGGGGTTGGGTGAGTTCAGCCTTCCACTACCTCAAAATCTTCGTTGTGGACACCGCGGATGGCTACGGCGTAGCCGGCAAACTCCATGACGAGCTGGCGGTCACGGTCGATGCGTACGATGTAGCCTTCCAATCCCTTGAAGAGACCGGTAAGGACACGCAGCTTGACGTGGTCCTTGGCAAACTTGACAAAGGGGTCGCGCAGGAAGGTCACATTGTCGGGATGACCGGTGATAGCCTGCATGAAGGGTTGCATCATGCGATGGGAGATAACCGCAGGATGTCCTGTGCTACAGTTCTTAATGAGATGAGTTTGAGGATGATAAGTGCTGAGAAACTGCTGCAGTTCAGCCGTATGGCCCTGCAGGAATACCAGACCGTTGATAGTGGGCAAGAGTTTTTTGACGACTCCCTTGCCGTTGGCTTTCGGTTTATATTTGTATGAATAGTGGACAAAACACTCGTGCCGCGCCTCAGGGTGAGCGGCATTGTAGGCGTCGACCTGACGCTTGAAGAGTTCGACCTGTTTGTTATGGATATGGACATATCCCCAGGGAGCTTCTGACAATGGCGCAGAAGCCATGCTGGGGGAGTCGCAAGATGATACATTTTCTATTCCCGACCCCGATGACAACTCGGCTTCGGTAACGTGGATGCCCTTTGGAAAACAGGAGATTACACAACTGTTTTCGTCGGCTATAGAAAGAGTGATAGAGCAATCCTGCGTCATTTCCTCGTTCTATTTTATGTCATTGATGATGAAAAGCGTGTCGTTCACTACTCTATTGTGGAGCGGCAGACGAGCGCTATCATTGTCGGCAATCCCCGCATCAGAGAATAACGCCGATAGTGCAACGACCTTGTTCACAATAACATAAATATTAAAAAAATCAGTCCAGTTGAGATATAGCCAGACAATCACAATTGTCATAACCTTACGTTCCAATAAAATATTGCCGTCTTCTCTAACTGTATCGACAAACGCCGCAAGCGGCGCAGTCTCATTTGGCAAAGTTAACACTTTTATTCCACTTAAAGAAAAAATGCTAAAGAAATATTTTCATTTCCTGGATTTTTATACAGCTTGTGGATAGGAGGATGACAGCCTTGACAGCCTATACATTATTATATATATAGACAGACAGACGGGCATCGGAAAAAAGTGGGGCTTGATGTACAGACTGGCGACACTTCATCAATGGCCGTCGAGCAGCACCAATCGAGAAAAGCAGCTGAGCCGAAAAACGAGGGACCGTTCCCTACCCTTCTGCCAGCAACCGCTGCCACGCCAAGATTGGCCGTCGTCACATCTGTCACCGCCATCAGGATTCTATAAGGTGTCTTCGGCGTCGGCGAAACGCAAGATGATGTTACATTTATGTTACAGCAATATTACGAATGATAACTTTTACTGCGCAATAAGTACGTTTTTGACACCACAACGATAAAAAATGTAAATGTTTTATATTTTTTCCACCATTTTTCATTGTTATTATAATAATTATCCTTATCTTTGCAAAAAATATGGAATCCATGTGATATGGTGAAAGTATTTACTTTAATTTGTTTTAGTAGATTAGTTTTTAAGTAGTTTATTTTAAAACCGGTTATCGTGATGATAGTCGGTTTTCTTTGTAATAGCATAAGTATATAACATGAAAAAAGGCTCTGCCTAAGTGGCAAAGCCTGATTTTTGTACTCGGTAAGGGAATCGAACCCTTATGCCAAGATTGAGAATCTTGTATCCTAACCGTTAGATGAACCGAGCGTTAGGTCGCATCATGGAGAACGCTTGCTGCGGAAGGAGGGGGATTCGAACCCCCGGTACGGTAAACCCGTACGTCAGTTTAGCAAACTGGTGGTTTCAGCCACTCACCCATCCTTCCTGGGGGTTCAAGTTTCCTTTAACCGAGCATTGTTCTCAAATGCGATGCAAAGGTACTAACTATTTCTGAAACCTCCAAACATTTTCCATTCTTTTTTTTGAATATTTTTAATGCTTCAGCGGCTTGCTGCCTACAATTAGCTAAGTTTCATAGAGTTGTATTAAACTTATTTTTAACATTGCCTTTGGGCGATTTACATTGCCAAAGCTCCGCATCGGATACATACGCCCCAAAAGCGCATTTGCAAGCAGAAATGACCATCGACGGAATCGTGGAGGGTATCTCTGCAAAAATTATGACCGACTCTGCAAGAATTATGATTAACTCTGCAAGCCTCGGGACTAACTCTGCAAGAATTATGATTAACTCTGCGAAATTTATGATTATCTCTGCAAGAATTATGATTACCTCTGCGAAATTTATGACCATCTCTGCGTCCAGCGCATTTATCCTGCGCTTCCTGGAGCATACTCCCCCACCCGCCACGCACCGCGCGCGGGTGACGGAAGAGACATTCACCGAGGCAAACAAATACTTTGTGCAGACCTCTGCCGTTTTATAGAGTGAGGCGTTACACTTACGACGCCTGTTATAAACTCTAACAACTATGGCAACTATTAAATTGAAATTCAGGACTTCATCGAAAGATGAAAAGGAGGGTACTCTGTGTTACCAGGTCATTCACAAGCGCAACGTGAGATGGATTACGACAAGACACCGCATCCGTGCCAGCGAATGGAACCGTCGCACAGCCTCCATCACGCTCACCGGCAATCGAGAAAGAGACTGTCAGCTGCGGCTGATACAATCGTCGGTAATCTGGGAGATGGAACAACGGAAGCGAATCATCAGACAGATGGAATTGGAGACCAAGGACTATACCGTCGAGATGCTCTTCCAGGCGTTTGAGCATCTGCCGGAGTGTGTCACCGTGTTCGACTTCATGCAGAAACAGATAGACAGAAAGCTGGAGATGAAGCGCTTCGGCACCGCAAGGACCTATACCAACACTCTGCGCAGCTTCCGCGAATTCCGAGGCGACAATGACCTCACGTTCACCGAACTCACGCAAGAAATGATGGAGCAATACGAAGCCTGGATGACCCATCGCGGACTGAAGCAGAACTCTATCAGATTTTATCTGAGCACGCTCAACACGCTGACACGCAAGGCCATCGACGAGCATCTGATGGAAGACCGACAGCTCTTTGCCAAAGTGCGTCTGTCGTATGTGAAGACGACAAAGCGTGCCATCACCGAGAGCCAGATAAGGCGCATCGAACGGCTCGACCTATCAGGAAAGCCCGCGCAAGCACTGGCGCGCGATATGTTTATGTTCAGTTTCTATATGCGTGGCATGTCATTTGTGGATATGGCTTTCCTGCGCAAGGCAGACCTGAAGTATGGCATGCTGAGCTACTGCCGACGAAAAACCAACCAGCACCTGACCATCGCGTGGCATCGGGCGCTGCAGGACATCATAGACAGATATGCCCACCTCACCCGCAACACGCCTTATCTGCTGCCCATCATCACCCGAACCGACGGCACGGAGTACAAGCAATATCGCAACCGGGAAGAGTGTATCAACAGGGCCCTGAAGAGCATCGGGGTGGCTGCGGGACTCAAGATTCCGCTCACCACCTATGTGGCGCGACACTCGTGGGCAAGCATTGCGCGCAATATGAACTTCTCCATCGCCATCATCAGCGAGGGCATGGGCCACCAGTCCTACCGCACCACCCAAATCTACCTCGACTCCATCGACACCGCACGCATAGACGATGCCAACAACCGCATCATCCACAGGATAAGCATGAGGAAATAAACGGGGAGGCGACAGACCGACGCAATACACTCACACCCGTGTCGGCAGTTATGAGCAATGCGAAGCACGCAGCCTCATTCTATTGGTACACAATGGCTTGCAACACTCTCTAAGCCACATATAAAATAAATGCGAACTATGAATTGCCAAATTCAAGGTTTGATTTCACCGTTTCAGAGTTTGCATTACACAACTCACACTTTGAATTCATGATTAAAGGCATCAGAGTAGAGATGCCACCAAGCATAGCCACTAAGCAAGAAACTGGCTGAAGCCGCACATTGCCCAACTATGAAATCCCCATGACTGCGCCCACCACAAACCAAGAAAAAAGCGGCCAAGACACAATGGGCTTGACCGCTTTCTATATATACGTTTATCTATTGGTTTACATCATGCCAGGCTGGGCGGGCATAACTGGAGCCTTCTCATCGGGCTTGTCGACGATAAGGCACTCGGTGGTAAGGAACATACCAGCGATAGAAGCAGCGTTCTCAAGAGCTACACGAGCAACCTTGGCAGGGTCGATGACACCGGCAGCACGCAGGTCTTCATAGATGTCCTTGCGGGCATTGTAACCGAAGTCGCCCTCGCCCTCACGTACCTTGTTGACTACGACTGCACCCTCGCCACCGGCGTTGGCTACAATCTGGCGCAGAGGCTCCTCAATGGCGCGGCATACGATATTGATACCGGTCTGCTCATCGGCATTGTCGCCCTTGAGGTCCTTGAGGTCCTGCTGGGCACGGATATAGGTGGTACCACCACCGACAACGACACCTTCCTCGATGGCTGCACGAGTAGCGCAGAGTGCGTCGTCAACGCGGTCCTTCTTCTCCTTCATCTCTACCTCAGAGTTGGCACCCACATAGAGCACTGCTACACCGCCAGCCAACTTAGCCAGACGCTCCTGCAGCTTCTCCTTGTCATAAGAACTCTTGGTGGCAGCAATCTCGTTCTTGATCTGAGCCACGCGGTCCTTGATGTTCTCCTTGGCACCGTGACCATTGACAATAGTGGTATTGTCCTTGGTTACATTGACCTTGTCAGCAGAGCCCAGCATTTCGAGAGTAGCCTGCTCGAGCTTGAGTCCCTTCTCTTCGCTGATGACTACACCACCGGTAAGTACGGCGATATCCTCGAGCATGGCCTTGCGACGGTCGCCAAAGCCAGGAGCCTTGACAGCGCATATCTTCAAGCCACCACGCAGACGGTTGACAACCAGAGTGGTGAGAGCCTCAGAGTCTACATCCTCGGCGATAACCAGCAATGGACGGCCGCTCTCAGCAGCAGGCTGCAGGATAGGCAGGAAGTCCTTGAGGTTGGATATCTTCTTGTCGTAGATGAGGATATATGGATTCTCCATAACGCACTCCATCTTGTCGGCATCTGTCATGAAATATGGTGAGAGATAACCGCGGTCAAACTGCATACCCTCTACGACACCGATATTGGTGTCACGGCTCTTGCTCTCTTCGATGGTGATTACACCGTCCTTGCTGACCTGACGCATAGCATCGGCGAGCAGCTTGCCAATCTCAGGGTCGTTGTTGGCAGAAACGGTAGCCACCTGCTCAATCTTGTCGTAGTTGTCGCCAACCACCTCGGCATTGGCCTTGATGTGCTCTACCACCTTGGCAACAGCCTTGTCGATACCGCGCTTCAAATCCATAGGATTGGCACCGGCGGTAACGTTCTTCAGACCCTCGTTGACGATAGCCTGAGTAAGGATGGTGGCAGTAGTTGTACCATCACCAGCATCGTCGCCAGTCTTGGAAGCCACGCTCTTAACGAGCTGGGCACCGGTGTTCTGGAACTTGTCCTCGAGTTCCACCTCCTTGGCAACGGTAACACCGTCCTTGGTAATCTGGGGAGCACCAAACTTCTTCTCGATAACTACATTGCGACCCTTAGGACCGAGAGTTACCTTTACTGCATTGGCCAACTGGTCAACACCCTGCTTGAGCAGGTCACGGGCATCTGTATTGAACTTGATATCTTTAGCCATGATTCTATTTCCTTTCTTATAGTTATAAATGAAAACGGTAAATACTAATTATTCCTCAACAACAGCGAGCACGTCGCTCTGGCGCATCATCAGATACTTTTCGCCGTCATACTCGATTTCGGTACCTGCATACTTGCCATAAAGTACCACATCACCTGCCTTGAGTATCATGGCATCATCCTTGGTGCCCTGACCTACGGCTACGACTTTGCCACGCTGTGGCTTCTCTTTAGCTGTATCGGGAATAATGATTCCACCTACTTTTTCCTCGGCTGGTGCGGGAAGAACCAGCACTCTGTCTGCTAATGGTTTAAGTTCATAATCTAATATTTTTAAGAGATTTATATTTTTTATTTTATCAATCTGCCATCTTGTCTGCCAAAACTGTGCCAATCCTGTCAGTCATGACAAAAAAAATAACAATTCACTGCATTTTTATGGGTAGCTTGTCAGCATTGCTCCTAATTGTGTCACATTTTGGCGTCCGCAATGGCAGTATTCCCAGGCATCACTGCCTGCTCCGCACTGCCTGCCCGCAAAGAAAAAGAGGGAAAAAGTTGGCAAGTCGCGATATTATCCGTAAATTTGCGAATATATATCTTAACCACCTATACTCTCACAACTATGGCCCAAAACTATAAGAACATCAAAATCTTTATCAGCAGCACGTTCTGCGATATGGATGCCGAGCGCGACGCCATCATGAACCGCGTATACCCAGCAGTGGCACAAGCGTTGGCTCCCAAGCACATCCACGTAGACTTCATCGACCTGCGCTGGGGCGTAAGTACCCAGCAGATAGCCGAAAACGAGCGCGAGAACCATGTGCTGCGCGAGTGCATAGACAGCATCAACGAGTCGAGACCGTTCTTCATAGGACTCTTAGGCGACAGATACGGTTGGGTTCCGTCGCAAGAGAGTTGGGACTGCATCATCGACGGCATGAGTGACCATGAAAAGCAGTTCATCAACCAAGACACTGCCGAAGCCCGCAGTGTGACAGAGCTGGAAATGCTCTTCGGTTCGCTCATAGACAGTGACAATCTGCATCGCAGTCTGTTCTGCTTCCGCAACCCTGCGGTATATGAGCACATGGACAAGGAACACCTATTTATATATATACAGGACGACGAAAACGCGCAAAGCCATCTGGCCAGACTCAAGAAGCACATCATCGAAACCATGTCGAGCCACCAGCTCAAGCGCAATGTGTGCCAGTATGATTGTCAATGGGACGGCAACCGCCTGTGTGGCATGGACGGACTGGTGGACTTCCTCACCCAAGCGATTGTCCAGGAGATAGAACTCTATGAGTGTGAGAGCGAAGAGGGAAACCCCGAGAATGAATACGACTCGACTGCCGCGCGCTTTGATGCCATCATGGACCACCATGACGCCAACTTCTGCGGGCGCGAAGACTTCGTCGCCAACCTTACCGATGTGGCAGCCACCACCCAAGCTAAAGCCATCATGCTGACAAGCCATTATGGTCTGGGCAAGACTGCCCTACTCTCCCACTGGTATCGGCAGCTGTGCAAGGACGACCGATTTCTGCCCTACATCTACTTTGCCGACCGTCAAGGCAATCATGGCAAAGTGGAAATGCCACTGAAATACTGGTTGGCTGATGAGCGTACCGGTGCCACTCAACGTTTCGGCGCTGAATCCCAATACGATTTGGGGTTGCTGGCCAACAAACTGGAAGAAGCCACTGCGGCTGACAGCCGGCGCAAACTGCTCATCATCGACGACATACACCTGCTGGACAACTACCACAAATGGTTTGACCCTCGGCTCTTCGCCGACGACACACTGATAATATGTACTGCCGACAGCGAACAAGCCCCTCGTTTCGAGCATCTGTGCGACAACATTTATCTATTGCCTCCGTTGAGTACGGACACTGCGCGACAGCTCGTCGAGACACGACTGCAGCGGGTAGGCAAACAACTGCAACCCGCCGTGATGGAAACTCTACTGAGCAAACAAGAGGGGAAAGTAAAGCCTGCCGGCATACCGCTATGGAGCGTGATGATGACCAGGCAGCTGGTCTTGCTCGACGGCAACTACTTTGCCCAACAGCGCAAACGCCAAGAAGAGGATGCCGAACTCAAGATACAGAACTCTCTGATAGACATCATCGCACAGGCGCCTGTATATCCCGAGCAGCTATTCATGACTTGCGTAGAGTCGGCCGCCACATTCGTAGACAGGCAGTTCGTCTTGGACGTGCTGCGCTTCATCGCCATCACCGAATTCGGAATCCGCCCGCAAGACCTGAAGGCACTGATGGGCGAGAAATGGGACAACCTGAAATTTGCCGAACTCAAACAACACATGGGAAGCCTGCTGGCAATCGATGAAGAGAGCGGCACGATAGACTTTGCTTACAGTAATTTCAGAAGCGAGATATACATCCAAGCCGGAGAGCAGCTCGCCCCCTACTTCGCCGCACTTATCACTCATCTGGGCGACATCTCTAAAAACGAGATTGACAACAACATCATTGGCAACGAGATACCCTATCTTGCGGTAAAATATGCCACTGCCGCCGTAATGGACTACATTCTTGACAACGACCGCGGTCATCTGCGGGACAAGAGCGTCTATGCGCTGGCAGACCTGACATTCAGAAAGTCACAAGTGGTAAAAGCATGGATGGAACTGGCAGCAGAGCGAAAGCCCAAGGAGACGATAGCGCTTGCCACCCAGATTATAAGAACCCACATGGGCTGCCGGCACTACACCGCCGCGGCCACGGTCGCCTCATGGGTTATACCCAAGATAGACAGTGGCGAACTGGACCAGGAGGCACACCGCGACTACTATACCTTGGTAGTGCTCTATATGGAGTCGCTCTATCAGACGGGGCAATATGAGAATGCCGCACATCTGTCAAGCCATCTGCTGTCAGAGTGCTACAACGAGCTGGACAACCCAGACTACTACGAGATATGCGGCATGGCTATTCTGGTAAAGACACGCATCGAAAGCAAGAACCCCAACGAGCATACCCTGGGGTGGGCTGCGAAGGGCAACGACCTAATGGACCGTCTGGTGCTGGAAATGCAACAGGTGCAGATGATTACTTACCTGCGCGAGTTGAGCGAGATATATCTCACCATCCCAGGAGTAAACGAGCCAGAAGCGGAAAACAGGGCACAGTTTGTTGATGATTACCTGTCGGCTCCACAATGGATGTATCGTCTATACTTTATGATTACACCGCTGAGGAAACATGCTGAAATGCTGGAGCAGCATGACGATTTCGCCGCTGCCATCCTACGCCAACAGGCTGATGACTACGAGCAGACCCTGCTCAACGCCTATCCCGACAATCCCCTCTTCAACGGAAACTGCACTATCCCCTGTGAACAAGACGGGCACGAGCCCGACAGCCTCTCCCGTAATTTCCCTGAGAGTCTGAACCACTTCTACAGCCAGAAGAACCCGTCGATAGAAGACACGCTCAAGCTGCAGATTGCCTTTTATCGTATGTGCAGCCATACCGAATGGAAACTGAAAGAAAACAGAAATCGTGGAGACAAAGAGCAAGAACTGCATGAGTTGCAGAGACTCAGCCTCGACATAAACCATATGCAAGCTACAGGTGTAACATCACCGTTGGTCATGATGGGCTATTCGTTGGCAAACAGCTGCATGGCCTACTACTACGAACAAATGGGCGACAAACAAAACATGATGTATCACAACAAGCAGCATGAATACGCACTGTGCGAAGCCTACAGTCTCTATCCCAACATCGCAGAACTGAAGCGCCGCTATGCTGCCGCGATTGACGAGACCGGTCGCCTCTTCCTGATGCTGTATGACAACTTCAAGGCAGCCGAAAAGTGCTACGCCAAGGCCAACGAGATGTTTGCCCAGCTCTTTGAGCAATCGCAGGAGGGAACACTCGTGGACGATATGGCGCTGAGTACCTACAATCTTACGACCATCTATCTGATGCAGAAGGACTATAACAAGGTGTGCGATACATCGGCGAGGCTGCTGTCTATACCGCAGATAGAAAGCCGCATCGGACAGCAGGACTTCTTGGCTGGCATCTACGAAAATCTGTCAATGGCAAAACTCGCCATGGGCGACTCTACCGCAGCCAAGGAATACCAACTCGCAGCCAAAGGCATCTACAAGCGTCTGCTCGAAGAGCATCCAGACAACGAGAAATACATGAGAGACGTGGCGATAAGTTGTATACGCCAGACCGAGCTGCTGATGTCTATCGGCGGAAAGGTGGATGATGCCATCGCCGAAATCAACGAGGGCGAGGATATACTGCAACGGGTGCTGACACTCATCCCCAACTCGCCCAAGGCCATCAACAACTATATAGGTCTGCTGTCGTGTAAGACAAAGCTGTATATACGACTGCACAACAGCGTCAGGATGATAGAGGCATACGACAAGTTTGAGGCACTTACCCTCAGAAATATTATCGAGACACGCAACCCACAGCACATCCCACTCATGCTCAGCGAGATGGAATCGTTTGTCGTCACCGCACAACAGGCCAAGTGGGAGGAGATGGCACATGCCTTCATGGAAGTAAAGCAGCAAGCGCTGAAGCACCTGGTAGAAAACCGTCTGATAAAGCCGCAATAGTCCAAAGGCACCCTGGGGAATAAGAAAAACCGGCACAGCAATGATGAGTTTGGCAAAAAATGAGTAATTTTGCAACATATTATTAGCATTGAGAATATGGAACTGAGACAACTCAAATACTTTCTGAAACTTGCCGAGACTCTGAACTTCTCTTCGGCTGCCAAGGAGCTGTTTATTACCCAAAGCACGCTGTCGCAACAAATTCTCAATCTCGAACGCGAATTTGACCAACCTCTCTTCGTACGCAACAGCCACGAGGTGCAGCTCACTGAGGCTGGGCGGCTGCTTATGCCCCATGCCCAAGAAAGCATCAATGCTGCCGAAAACTGCATAACTCTTGTGCAGGAACTCAAGCACATGCTTGTGGGCGAATTAAATGTAGGAGTGACCTTCTCTTTCAGCAATATCATGGCCGAGACCATGGCTGAGTTTCTGAAGAAATATCCCAATGTCAAGCTCAATGTATGCTATGACTCCATGGCTGTGCTTATGGAGAAACTGCAGCACCATGACCTGGATCTGGTTCTGGCGTTCAAGCCCCTAAAGACCGACAACCGCATCGACAGCGAGGTCTTGTTTCATACGCACGCTTCGGCAATAGTCAATGAGTTTCACCCACTGGCCCGCCAGTCGAAAGTGACGCTGGAAGAATTGCAGAAATATGGATTGGCGCTGCCCGCGATAGGCTTGCAGGCTCGCAACGCTTTTGAGAAGGTGATTGAAGGCAATGACATCACCTTCAAAATCAAATCGGAAATCAACAACGTGAACCTCCTGTTCAAGCTCGTCAAACAGACCAATTATGTGACCGTGCTGGCAGCATCGACCGTCATCGGCGAGAGCGGCGTCTGCGCCATTCCGATAGACCTGCCCGAAGCCGACATGGAAGGATGTATCCACACTATGAAGAACGGATATACGAAGAATGCCGCACGCGAGTTTATCAATATGCTACACCCCCCCGCAACTCTGTGGAAAGAAATAACCCTGCCCAATGGATAAATCACATTGAGCAGGGTTATACCTTATTATATATAGATGACTGTATAGGGAAGCAGACTTAATCCATACGATTCCGATAGTCTTCGTAGGTGAACTGGCGCAGCACTTCCAATTCATTATCGGTATGCAGCAGGGCTATCGACGGATGGCTGATGCCATTGAACATACAGGTCTTGACTGTGGTATAATGCAGCATATCCTCAAAGATAACATTCTCGCCTACTTGCAGTTCATGGTCAAACTGCCACATTCCCATAAAATCGCCCGACAGACAACTGTTTCCTCCGATACGATAAATATGAGGAAGGGATGCGTCGGCATCCATGGGCAAGGAATGAGCTCCACGTATTTCAGGTTGGTAAGGCATCTCGAGACAGTCGGGCATATGGCAGGTAAAGCTGACATTGACAATTGCTGTACGGATACCCTTATTCTCAACCACATCTACCACTTGTGACACCAATGGTCCTGTCTGCCAACCGAAAGCGCTACCCGGCTCAAGTATGACATGAAGATGGGGATAGCGGGCATGGAAGCCTTGAAGCAAACGTATAAGCCTGTCAACATCATAGTCGGCGCGGGTCATAAGATGGCCACCACCGAAGTTAATCCACTCAATCTGCGGGAACCACTTGGCGAATTTCTCCTCGATATGCACCAAGGTGCGCTCAAAGACATCAGGTCCGCTCTCACAATGGCAATGACAATGGAAGCCACGGATATCGGACGGAAGAGTGGCTGGAAGTGCGTCGGCCATAACACCAAACCGGGTGCCTGGCGCACAAGGATTATAGAGGGCAGTACCCACCTCGGAATACTCGGGGTTGACACGAAGTCCCAGCTGGATGGTAGAGTCTATCTCCCTGACCCGCTCATGATAACGGGAGTACTGAGAAAGAGAATTGAAGGTAAGATGGCTGGAGCAACGGGCGATATCATCGATTTCATAATCGGTATATGCAGGCGAATAAGTATGCGCGCGCGCTCCGTACTCATGAAAAGCCAGCATAGCTTCGCCCAAAGAACTGGCTGTAGTCGAAGAGATATATTCACGGAATATAGGGAAAGTCTTCCACAGAGCGTAGGCTTTGAACGCCAATATAATCTCCACGTCGGCTTCGGAAGCCACACGCTGTATCAGCGCCAGATTTCTACGCAGTCTCTCTTCCTCCAGAATATACATTGGGCGATGAATTTCGCCATATGTCAGTCTATTTACCTTCATCACAGTCTTAACCTAAGTCTATATTTTGGTACAAAGTTAATTTTTTATTTGATTATAATTGCAGATTTAATGGTTTTTTCATACATTTGCATCGTAAAAACGAATGCAGATGAAACTAGTCATAATGACCAAGTCCACTTTTTTTGTGGAAGAAGACAAAATACTAGCCAGCCTCTTTGATGAAGGTATGGACAATTTGCACCTTTTCAAGCCAGGTTCATCGCCCATGTATTCTGAGCGTCTGCTCACATTACTCCCTAAAGATTTTTATAAGAAGATAACCGTCCACGAGCATTATTATTTGAATAATGAGTACCGTCTGGGCGGTATACATATAGACAACCCTGCCGACATTGCCCCCAAAGGTTTCAAGGGTCAGCTGGGGCGCACATGTTCAGACCTGAGCATGTTGCGACAGATGAAGAAGGAAAGCAACTACGTATTTCTGAAGAATGTCTTCGACTGTATGGAATTCCCGGAAGAGAAATCCAACTTCAATCTTAATCAATTGGAGGATGCGGCCAAAGCCGGGTTGATAGACAAGAAAGTATATGCCTTGGGAGGAATGAGTCTGGAAAGGATTCGCATTGCCAAAGCCTTAGGCTTCGGTGGTGTAGTGATATGCGGAGACCTGTGGAACAGATTTGACATACACAACCAGATTGATTTCAAAGAGCTGATTGGTCACTTTCAGCGTTTACGCAAAGCAACGAACTGATAAAAACCACTTGTATAATTAAAATAACGCATAAAAATGAGTGAGAAAAACTCTTTTTTGGTGTTCTCGGGAACAAACACGAGATACCTTGCAGAAAAAATCTGCGCAAGTCTGAATTGCCAGTTGGGTAACCTTATCATTACCAAATTCTCTGACGGCGAGTTTGCTGTATCGTACGAAGAGTCTATCCGTGGTCGTGATGTATTCCTGGTGCAGAGTACATTCCCCAACTCTGACAATCTGATGGAGTTGTTGTTGATGATAGACGCAGCCAAGCGCGCATCGGCAAGACACATCAATGCGGTAATTCCCTACTTCGGTTGGGCACGTCAGGACCGCAAAGACAAGCCACGCGTAAGCATTGGCGCCAAACTTGTGGCCGACCTGCTGAGTTGTGCCGGTGTAGACCGCGTCATAACAATGGATTTGCACGCCGACCAGATTCAGGGATTCTTCGACGTACCCGTAGACCACCTCTACGCATCTGGCGTCATCCTCCCCTACCTGCAGAGCTTGAAACTCAAGGACATGGTTATCGCCTCTCCCGACGTAGGTGGCTCAAAGCGCGCCAACTCGTATGCCAAATATCTGGGCTGTCCACTGGTGCTGTGCAACAAGACCCGCGCAAGAGCCAATGTGGTAGAAAGCATGCAGATTATCGGTGATGTGAAAGACAAGAATGTCATCATCGTTGACGATATGGTTGACACCGCTGGTACCATTACCAAGGCTGCCAACATCATGAAGGAAGCCGGCGCAGCCAGCGTGAGAGCCTGTGCTTCACACTGCGTAATGAGCGGCCCCGCCAGCGACCGCGTACAGCAGTCCGAACTGGAAGAGATTGTATTTACAGACTCTATCCCCTACACCAACCGCTGCTCCAAGGTAAAGCAGCTGTCTGTAGCTGATATGTTTGCAGAGACCATACGTCGTGTGGTTGAAAACGAAAGCATCTCTTCACAGTATCTGTTATAATGAAGATAACTTATAAGACACTACTTATTGGAGTGGCAACCGTCTTGTTTATGGGCGGTTGTCACTCCAATGCGTCTAAGGCCCCTGTCGAAAGCAGTGAAGCGAAAGACACGATAGCCAACGTACAACTCTATGACCTGCAGCGCAACACCGCCAACCTCTATGACGAGATAAGCAAGAACAAACTTACCGTAATAGACTTCTGGGCATCCTGGTGTGGTCCTTGCCGTATGGAGGCGCCCAACCTGATAGAGATATACAACGACTACAAGGACAAGGGGCTGGGATTTGTCGGCATCTCGCTTGACGGCGAATACAAGAAGTGGACTGAAGGCATCGAACAGCTGCAATTGCCCTGGCCACAATACTCGGACCTCAGACAATGGGATGACACTCTGGCAAGAATGTATAACATTGAAAGTATTCCACACACAATCATCGTCAACAGCAAAGGCGAGATTCTGGCCCAAGGACTGAGAGGCGATGAGTTGAGACGCTTTATCGACACCCAACTATAAAACGCGGAGTATGGCTGTATCCATGATAATAGCCATAACGCAAAATATACTAAGAGAAAAGGAGACATTCGCCACATTCGGCGATTGTCTCCTTTTCTCTTTGTTGTCCAGTACGTGCTATTTGATAATTTCGGCTATGTCTTTAGCCATCTCGGCCGCACCTTTGGCTGATGGATGCACACCATCGCTCAACATAAACTCCGGCTTGGAAGTCATACGCTCGCGAATGTCTATAATCACACACTTGTTCTTCTTGGCCAACTTGCGGATAATGGGAATTATCTCGTTTTCAATCACCGTATTATTGATGTCATTCGGATTGATCATCTTGTTGGAAGCAACCAAGGGAAGCATCAGATAAATCTTAGGAGAAGAAGGCAGACGCTTAAGGCTGTCTATCATCTGCTGCATATCATGGGCAAACTCCTTTCCATATTGCCAGTTATGGGCTTTGGAATCATTGGTACCCAACTTAATGATGGCAATATTGGGATTGAAATCAAGAGCCTCACGCCATGCCTGCTCCTTCATATAAGGATAGTCACCCTTGTTGAGCATGGTACGGGCGCCGACGCCATAATTCTCCACATGATAGCCTTCGCCAAGCAAATTCTGCATTTGGGCAGGATAACCAAACTGAGAGCGCATATCAATACCCGAACCGTCGGTGATGCTATTACCGATACAAGCTACACGGACGGCATCGCGGCGATGACTGGGCAACTGGTTGAGCCATGAGGTAAGATTGCCAAGCATCTCATCGTGATACTTGAACTTGGAATTAAATCCAAACCCATGTCCACCAGAGGGATAAATATAAAGCGCGCATTTGCCACCCTTGGAACGCATGGCAGAATAATAAGCCACGGCATTGGTCACAGGAGGAACGCTCACATCGTCATTGGCCAACAAGAGAATGGCGGGCGGAGTAAGATGACGCTGCACATGGAGCTGATTGCTGAATTCCTTGACGAGCTCTGGATTATGCCATTCCTTTCCCAACAGGTTTTTAGCCGAACCGGCATGACCTTTCTTCTCGTCCATCGAGATGACGGGATAGAAAAGGATGGAGAAATTGGGACGATGGGCGAAATCGGCATGGGTAGAGATAGTCGAAGCAAGATGTCCACCAGCCGAAGAACCCATGATTCCGACATCATAGGGATTGACATGCCATACATCAGCACTATCGCGCACCATCTTCATGGCAGCCATAGCATCGCCGATGGGAAGCTGACGGTTACCATGTGGCAAACGATACTTCAACACAAAGCAGGCTATTCCCTGCTGATTGAAATACTCTGCCCAGTCGGTGCCTTCATGCTGCATAGCCACAATCCAGTAGGCTCCACCAGGGCAGACTACCACGGCACGACCGGTGGCCTTCTCAGCAGAAGGAAGGAAACAACTGAGGGTGGCCTTGCCATCCTCGCTCACCGGCACTACAAACGAACGGCTCGTAGATTGAGCCTTGACCATTATCGCACATAAAGCGATGAGAATGAATAAATAAACTCTTTTCATTGTTTTGTTAGATTATCTTGTTATTCTTAATTTTCATGGATATTACGCTCCTCGCCCACACCCTAATAACGATGCCCAAGCGGAAGATGCCGCCAAAGGTAATTGGGCACAAGGCGCCAGAAGAACACCAAAAGGCGATAACGCCAATCGATAACCACCACATGACGCCGACGGTAAATGCTGCGGACGATGTGGTGGGCCACCACTTCAGGCTTCATCTTCATGGGAAAGACAGAACCGGCAATAAGCGCAGTGTCAACAAAACCAGGACGGATGTCAGTAAACCGAATGGGGAGTCGCTGGGAATAAGCCAACTGCTCCAAAGCCTGGATATAGGTATTCTGAAAGGCTTTGGTCGCACTGTAGGAAGGCGCTGGAGCAAGTCCTTTTACACCAGCTATCGAAGAGATAACGGCAATATGCCCTCCCCCATGCGTTTTCATATACTGAAAGGCAACATTGACAAGCCGGCAAAATCCCACCGCATTGGTATTGACGGTATTCATCTCTATCTGCGACTCCAAATCAAGGTTCTGCGAGCCGATACCAGCCGCATGGAAATACAGGTCGACACCATCAAGGCGGTCTATAAGTGCCAAAAGACGGTCAGGCGCATCAGGCATGGTGACATCGCACAGCGCATAGTCAACACGGTCATCAGCCATTTCGCGAAGAGAGACAAGAGGCTGTTCTCTACGCGCCATAAGCCCCACTTGCCATCCATCACGGATAAGACGGCATGCCACTTCACGGCCAATACCCGACGAAGCTCCTACTATTATTGCCTTTTTCATCGTAACAAAATTACGAAAAATAGATGGAAAACAGAGAAAAACTGCAGATTATTTGTTTTTTCACGCGATTTCTACTATTTTTGCACTATATTTATATATTATAATAGGTATATCACACATAAATATGAATAGTTTTATAAAACAAGTATTGGCTACGGTAGTGGGCATTATGCTTTTCTTCCTCATTACCGGCGTTATTGCCACTATGAGCTTGGTGGGAATGATTGCATCAAGCGAAGCGACAAAGAATGTAAAGGAAAACTCTGTCCTGGTCATCAACCTCTCTGGCGTGATGAAAGAACGCAGCCAAGATAATGTCCTCAACAAGCTGACAAGAAATGCCACCGGCAATCCTGGTCTTGAGAACACCTTAGCCGCCATTAAGAAAGCCAAAGACACCAAAGATGTCAAAGGCATTTATCTGGAAGCCGGCTTGTTCAGCACCGACTTTGCCTCGCTTCAGGAACTTCGACAGGCTCTGGCCGATTTCCGCAAAAGCGGCAAGTGGATTGTTGCTTATGGCGAAACCTATACACAAGGTACATATTATCTGGCATCGGTTGCCAACAAAGTATATCTCAATCCCCAAGGCAGTCTGGACTGGCATGGCATCGCTGCAGAGCCTATGTTTGTCAAAGACCTGCTTGCCAAGTTTGGCGTCAAGATGCAGGTGGTAAAGGTAGGCAAATACAAGAGTGCCACAGAAATGTACACCGAAGACAAGATGAGCGACGCCAACCGCGAACAAGTCAAGAGATATATCGATGGTCTCTGGGGCAATATGTGCAAGGCGGTGTCTACGAGCAGAAGTATAAGCGTGGACAAGCTCAATGAATACGCAGACAACATGTTGCTCTTTGACGACCAGAAAACACTGATTAACCGCAAGCTCATCGACGGCCTGCTCTATACTGACCAAGTGAAGGGCGTAGTCAAGAGCATGCTGAAGATAGACAGCGACGAGTCTATCAACCAGATTTCCGTTGCGGATATGGGCAATGTCAAGGAATCTTCTACCGATGGAGAAGAGATTGCCGTTTATTATGCCTACGGCAACATTGTCAATACCCCACTTGAGGCATCAGGAGGCCTGTTGGGCAACGACGACTACATCGTAGCCACCGACGTGTGCAAAGACCTGCAGAAACTTGCCGACGACGAAGATGTCAAAGCCGTTGTATTGCGCATCAACTCTGGAGGCGGCAGCGCTTATGCCTCTGAGCAGATGTGGCACCAGATAGAGATGCTCAAGAAGAAGAAACCAGTGGTAGTATCTATGGGTGGAATGGCCGCATCGGGTGGCTACTACATGAGCTGCAACGCCAACTGGATTGTGGCTGAGCCGACCACACTCACCGGAAGTATCGGAATCTTTGGCGTCATCCCAGACCGAAGCCAACTGCTCACACAGAAGTTGGGCATAAAGTTTGACGAGGTCAAGACCAACAAGAACTCCACATTCGGCAGCAGCGCCCGCCCGATGAATGCAGACGAGCAGGCCATACTGCAGAGTTATATCAATCGCGGCTATTCCCTCTTCCTCAAACGCGTAGCCGACGGCAGAAAGATGAAGGTCGAGCAAGTGAATGAGATTGCACAGGGCCATGTCTATCTCGGTCAGGATGCCATAGGTCTGAAACTGGTAGACGAATTGGGCGGAATAGACCAAGCCATTGCCAAAGCTGCAAAGCTCGCCAAACTGGACCAATACTATACAAGCAGCTATCCCGGCGAGCCCGACTTCCTTGCGGCTCTGCTTACCGACGTACAGGAAGGCAACTATCTTGACGATCAGATGCGTGCTGGACTTGGCGAATACTATGAGCCATTCAAGCTCCTCAAGAGTCTGAACAAGATGGATGTCATCCAAGCCCGTATGCCCTTTTACATGAATCTGAGATAACAATGAGAACCGAAGGAGATTTTATCAAAATCAACGAATGGCTTTCACCGCTAAGCTGGCTCTACGGCTTAGGGGTGAAATTCCGCAATCTGCTGTTTGATACCGGCGTATTAAAATCACAGTCGTTTAACACGCCGGTTATCTCCGTAGGCAATATCACCGTAGGCGGTTCCGGTAAGACACCACATGTGGAATACCTGATACGACTGCTGCAAGACTACGTGCCCGTCACCGTATTGTCACGTGGATACAAGCGCAAGACCAAAGGCTACCAACTGGCCAACGCCCACTCTACCATGAGTGACATCGGCGACGAACCGTATCAGATGAAGATGAAGTTTGACTCTATACACATTGCTGTAGATGCCAAACGCACACGAGGAATAGCACATATCATCAACGACAAGGAGACACGCGACACCGGAGCCATCCTCCTTGACGATGCATACCAGCACCGCTATGTGAAGCCGGGCATCAACATTCTGTTGGTCGACTACCACCGACTCATCATCTACGACCGTCTGCTTCCTGCAGGCCGACTCAGAGAGCCTGCCACCGAGAAGAAGAGAGCAAACATCGTGATTGTCACCAAATGTCCGAAGGACCTGAAGCCAATGGAATACAGGGTGCTGACCAAGGCTATGAACCTGTTCCCGTTCCAGGAACTCTACTTCACCACCATCGACTATGACAACCTGAAGGGTATATACAACGGCAAAAGCCTAAGCCTGAGGGAGATAGCCAATAAGAAGATTGTCTTGCTCACAGGCATTGCATCTCCCAAACAGATTGTCACAGACCTGTCTCCGCTCTGCAACAGCATAATCCCTATTACCTTCGGCGACCACCACGCCTTCACAGACAAGGATATCGAGTATATCAACCAGCGCTATCAGGAGGTAGACGGCGACAAGGTGATTGTAACCACCGAGAAGGATGCGACCCGCCTGACAGAGATAGAGGGACTCAGCGAGGAAATCAAGTCGAATATCTATGTACTCCCTATCCATGTCACTTTTATGCTCGGACAAGGAGAGAAATTCAACCATAAGATTCTGAGTTACGTACGCAAGAACTCCCGTAATGCCAAGTTGCTCAAGGCCAAAAACGAGCAGTCTGCCAAAAACAGCAGCAAGCCCGTCAACAAGCCACGGACCATAAGTTTCAAGAACAATTGATTCGCGTACGCAATGCCAATTCCCGGCACAGGACTACTATAACTAATGATTAAACGTTCATAAACAATAATGACTGATATTTCAAAACTGGGTGAGTTTGGACTTATCGACAGACTCACCAAAGACATCAAGCCCAAAAACAATTCAACAATCTACGGTGTAGGCGACGACTGCGCCGTACTCAATTATCCCGACACCAGAGTACTGACCACAACAGACATGCTGATGGAAGGCGTCCATTTTGACCTGACCTACATCACCATGCAGCAGTTAGGCTACAAGGCTGCCATGGTCAACCTCAGTGATGTCTTTGCCATGAATGGCAGTCCGCGACAGCTGCTGGTCAGTCTGGCAGTAGACAAGCGTTTCGATGTAGAAAGCATCGACGACTTCTACACCGGCCTCAGACAAGCGTGCGACAAGTGGAATGTAGATATCATAGGTGGAGACACCACCTCTTCGCGCACCGGTCTTGCCATAAGCATCACCTGCATCGGCGAAGCACAGGAAAAGGACATCGTCTATCGCAACGGGGCTTCAGAGACCGACATCATCTGCGTGAGTGGTGACCTGGGGGCCGCCTATATGGGTTTGCAGCTGCTTGAGCGCGAGAAGAACATCTTCTACGAGCAATACGATGCTCTGTCACAGAAGGTAAAGAAAGCCGAAAAGAGCGGTGACAAAGATGCGCTGAAAGCCCTCAGCAGCGAGGAAGAGGCACTGCGCATGTATCAGCCCGATTTTGCCGGCAAAGAATATATCATTGACCGACAGTTGCGCCCCGAAGCCCGCGGTGACATCATGGCCCAACTGCACGAAGCCAACATACACCCCACGGCGATGATGGATATCTCCGACGGACTAAGCAGCGAGATACTGCACATCTGCAATCAGAGCCATTGCGGGTGTCGTATCTATGAGAACAAGATACCTATCGACTACCAGACTGCAGTCATGGCTGAAGAACTGAATATGAACGTGACGACCTGCGCGCTCAATGGTGGTGAAGACTACGAACTGTTGTTCACCGTTCCCATTGGCGACCACGAGAAGCTGAATGGAATGGACAACATCAAGCAGATAGGCTACATTACTAAAGAAAGCCTGGGAAAAATGCTCATTACAAGAGATGGAAATGAGTTTGAACTAACAGCCCAGGGATGGAACCCGCTTAAACATTAATTCACATTTAAGCTCTATAATGCCGTTTTTTACGCCGAAATTGTTAACAAAGTGAAATTCGGCATTATTTTCTTAGGCATTATGCTTGTAGTTCCAGAAAATGTTGTACCTTTGCACACGCAAACAAGAAACAACGATGGTGCCATAGCTCAGTTGGTAGAGCAAAGGACTGAAAATCCTTGTGTCCCCGGTTCGATTCCTGGTGGTACCACGAAAGAAAGCAGTTAAGTTTTACTTAACTGCTTTCTTCTTTTTTCCCGTTACCAGACTCACCATATATTATAGTGCCACACTTAGTGTCTTCAAAAGTAAGGAGCACACTACGGCTCACCCGATAAACCAGGAAGATAATTCTTTGGTTCTATAGATTATTATACCTTTGTACCATGAATAATCAAGGACTTTTAGCATTGGCACAGTTAACACTACCAGCCCAGGAGAATTTGACCCCCAGGAGGCCGTTTGGACTTTGCCTGTTTCTATAATTAAGACTGGGCATGCAGATGGTAGCCCGCTTGCCTGACGCAGTCATTGCCATCAGTCAGGAGTTCATCCCTACCGACTTTCTAAGCCCCTTCAGAGCCGCCGTGACCATCATTGGCGGCTCGTATCGGACGATACTCACATCCGCATCGGACGCCACGCACATCCGTACCGTCCGATACGCGCATCCGTTTCAGACGGTGCGCGTCGGCCAAGTCACCGACCATGCCTCCAGAACAGCTCATCCTGACACTGTTGGTCGAATACATGAAATGCGTCACTTATGAACTCGAAGTCACTATCCCTCTCTACAGAAACCAAAAAAGGGATAAGCCTTTCTGTTACGGCCTATCCCTTGGATATAATCATCATCCTTGATGCTATTCTGTCTTCAATTGCGCATCCTTGTTGCTACGATACTTGGCAAAGTACTGGTCGATTACGGCACGTTCCTCGGGAGTGACCGTACCCAGACGACGCATGATGCCATAATAACAGTTGCGCACCTGCTCACTTATCTGCTGACGGCTGTGTGTGCCAATAGAGTCACCCTGATAGGGACGATATATGCTCTCCAGCCTGGCCGCGATAACCTGCTTGACACTATCAACATTGCAGCCCGATGGCACGACGGCAGACAGCGTATCGGCTTCGGCTACCTGCTTGGCGGTATCTGCCGCTACCGTGTCGGGCAAGATATAGGAGGTGGCCTCTTCGGGCGTTTCATCCGAACCGAAGCTGATGCCACTCTGGGCGATAAAGACGATAGCCCCCACTATCACTGCGGCACCTGCCACCAACGCAGCCCACTTGAGACCTCGAGAGAAATCTACCGACGGTCGACTATCAAGGGCCATTGCCACGTCTTCGGCATACATATATCTGTCTGTTCTGCCCAGACTGCAACACTTGGCAATGACCGGCGCAAAGTTGTCGGGCAATGTCATCTGCCGCAACACCAGTCCCAATGAGTAGATGTCCGACCGGGTGTCTACCGCCACGGTCTCGTCTTTCTGCTCAGGAGCCTGAAAACGGGTAGATGTAAACGGGGCCTGAATTTCATCGGCAAACGGAGGACGCAGGTCTATCAGTTTGACATTGTCGCCCTGCTTCGTAATAAGGATGTTCGACGGTTTCAGATTGCGGTGGACCATAAAGCGCTGATGGATGCTCTGTAGTGCATCTATCAGTTGTCGCGCCACCCGTTCTTGTTCCTCTTCCGTATGTTGTTCTGCCAAATAGTCGGTTATGGAGCGCCCTTCTATATACTCTTCCACGATGCACCGCCCCAAACGGGTGTCATCTATCAGTTCATAATAGACGGGAAGATAGGTGCTGTGCAACTTGGCCACAGCCTCATACTCCTTCTTGAGCAGGGCTACATACTGGCGGCGCTCGACATATTCCTCCTTTAAGGTCTTGGCAATATATGTTTTGTCATCTATGGTAAAACGAAGTAAACGGAAGATTCCCTTTGAGGGTATCTCTACATATTTTATATTAGATAAATCAAATTTGCTCATGCTACCAAATTCTAAATACGTTATCTATGGCTACAAATTTACGAAATGTTTTAGAGATAAGCCCCATTTTGTTTTGTATTTTTTTATATTATTCCTAATTTTGCCGTATGATATTCTATTTTTCAGGCACAGGCAATACAAAATGGGCCGCAAAGCAAGTTGCAACACGCTTAAACGAAGAGTTGAAGTTCATCCCCGATGAACTTTCTACCGACATGACCTACACCGTCAATCCGGGTGAAAGCATAGGTTTTATCATCCCTGTCCACGGATGGCGTCCGCCGCTATTGGTGCGACACTTCCTATCCCAATGCCAGTTCATTCATACCGACAAAGTATATACCTATATTATATATACAGCTGGCGACAGCATCGGCAAGGCTGTCGAGATATTCGAAAACGACCTGAAGCATCACGAGCTGACTGTCGATGCCGCACTCTCGCTCATCATGCCCGAATCGTATGTGGGTCTGCCATTCATGGATGTAGATAAGGTAGAAAAAGAAAAGGCCAAGAAACAGAAAGCAGCCGAAGAGTTGGAAGTCTTTGTCAACGATGTCATCCTCCCCAAGAAGCTGGACATACGGAAAGTTGTCAAAGGTCCCGTGCCGTCATTCTTCAGTGGGCCTATAGGCAGTTTCTTTGTCAATCGCCTGATAACCGACAAGCGTTTCCACGTAGATGCCGACCGTTGCCTACAGTGCGGAACGTGTGCATCCGTATGCCCGGTCAATGATATCGAAGGCGGAAAAGGCAAGATGCCCTCATGGAAACACAATGGCCAATGTCTTACCTGTTTCTCCTGCTATCACCACTGCCCTACCCACGCTATCGAATTTGGTCGGCAGACACAGAAGAAGGGACAATACTATTACGACAAGAACAAGTAAGTCAGAGGTATTTCTTGAATGAAATGCCAATGCGCCTGGGAATAAGAAACATGATGTCTACGGGTGCCAACGGCAAGAACCCGAGACAATGACGCATAGCCATCCATGCCGTCTCGATGCTTTTGCGCAGACTGGCTGTCTTGTTCTCACGGCCATACTTGCCGAAAGTACCACCAGCCATTACCTCACGCATAATCTGCCGCCCCCACCGGCTGTCAGCCTTTGTGAGCGGGAATGGAAAACTGTCGCGCGGTAAACCTATGCTGGCGACCATCAATGCGCCGACAGCCCTGAAGCCACGATAATAACCCATCTGCCGGAGGCGGGCGGCAAGTAGGTCTACATCATAATTACCCTTATTCCTATCCAGCATCAGGGCCAAATCGCAGATTTGCCGCAAGCCTACCCCTTCGACAAGCAAATGGTTGAACAGGTGTTTGAAAACGACCAGAATATCCATTACTGCCGACAACGTATGGACATCGACACCATTTATCGGCAATGTATGGGGCGATACTGCCTCGTCGGCTATCCATCGGTCAAAACGACGCTGATGACCGGCAAAGCCAAAGGTCTCTATACGATGATGAAGTTCGAAGCGGGTCTTCTGATACGAGAATTCAGCATGCTTGTCCAACTGGTCGTCCACTACTGGAACGTTCAACTTGTCTGCCATCAAGCGTTTGGCTGACTCATAATGAGACAGAGGCACATAGAAATCAATGTCGCCCGTACTGCGCAGACTGACCTGGGGATAATAGCGTGCTGCAATCTGACCCTTGAAAACCAGATAAGGTATCTGCGCCTCTGAGAGGATTTGGCCTATCATTGCCACATGAGCATCTCTGGTGGCAGCCTGGCGCTTATGCCCCATGAGGATAGACATAATCTCCATCGCCCCCTCGTCATTGGTACGCACATTATTGGAAAGCAAAGCCTGAGCTACGAGTGCCGACACGGCCTGTTGCCGCGAAGCCCGAAAAACGGGGCTCAGCAGTTCTTCATCATAAGAGACCGGCTGTTCTTCGTTATGCCATAGAGCACTTCGCACAAGCCTCAACAGTTCTTTATGTATCAGTTTTTCTTCCATACGCGGTCTTATCTTTTGAGAAATGCCATAAACTGTGGCAGTTTCCACATCATCTTCATCACCTTCATAACTTTTCCCGACAAGTGAAACGACTGGTAGATGGCCGTATCTTCACGCCACATCTGGCGCCGGCGCGAACTGTCGGTCGACAATCCGCCCATATCCATCTTTACGATATAGCGGCGAAGATAAACCGTACGAATACGATTGACATAAAGATTGCGAAACAACCAGTCGGTATCAGCAGCAATCTGATAATGTTCGTTGTAGGCACCATAGCGGGCAAAAACATCGCTACGCACATAACAGGTGGGATGCAACGGCAGCCACCCCGCGCGCATCTTCCACCGCCTATTGGTTCCACTTATCCAGTTGCGTATCACTCTGTCGCCTCTGACAAACAAGCCATCACCATAAACCATATCGGCAGCCGAAACTGCCATCGCCTCGGCCACTTGCGAAATGACTGTGTTGTCATAGAGCACATCATCTGAATGGACCAGTCCTATGACATCGCCCGTGGCCAGGCGTAACCCTTTGTTAATGGCCTCGTACATGCCGTGGTCGGGCTCGCTAACCAGGTGGGAAATATGGTCTCTATACCGGTTGATGACATCGAGTGTACCATCGGTAGACCCTCCATCGACCACGATATACTCGATATCGGCATAATCCTGACGGATTACGCTCTCTATCGCCCTGCCTATAGTGTGGACGCGATTGAGACAAGTGGTTATGATGGTAACTTTCATCCTGACGACTTTGGATAGGTTTATACTTTCAATTTGGATATGGATATGCGCTTGATTTCTTCCTCAATGGCTTTGGGGTCATTGCCGCAACGCTTCTTGACCTCATAGACTTTGGCATCGGCAAGAGTACGATACCACCATCCTTGCAGAAAATGCCAGAGAAATCCCTCCTTGCCATCGAGGAAACCCAATCGGAAGAAATAACGATAAACAAACAGGGCAAAAGCACGCCAGAACAATGGGAGACGGGCGTATTTGAGTTTCTTGGCACGCACACCGGCTGAATGGGTGCCAATATTAAGGATCTGTTGGGGGCTGTGCTTCTGACACTCTATGGTCAGCAGTTCGATGGCTTCGCGCGTGGCATACCAGTTATGCTTGGCCGTCCACTCGGTAAGCGTCATCAGGCTGGCATTGTAGAAGGGATATGTCATATCGGCCGTCGTTCCCTCGGTGAGATAGATATGTTCATCCATCAGCTTGTCCTCTATTCTCGCCTTGCCATACCTGAACAGACGCAACAGTACCAACGGAATGATGCCATGATTAATTTCACGGCCCATGAAATTATAGAGACATCTCAGGGTATATCCATTGACTCCCGAAGGGGTGGCAGGCAATCGGCGTTCTATCTCGTCTATCAGCTTGTCAGTGAGATATTCGTCGGCATCCAATCGCAAAACCCACTCGGTGGTAATGGGCAGATTGTCCAACGCCCACTGAAACTGCTTGGCGTGAGACTGAAACTCATGCCTCACGGCTACCGCTCCCATCTGCGTGGCCAGTTCTACCGTGCGGTCGGTGCTATAACTGTCAACGACATACACCGTACGGGCAAACTTCTGGGCATTCTGCATTACCCTTGCGATATGCCGCTCTTCGTTGAGCGTAAGGATGATTACGGATATATCTTGCATAGAGTCAGTTGTTTAATACACGTTTCTTGATAAATCGGGCAGGATTGCCACCTACTACGGTCCATGCCTCGACATCTCTGAACACACAGGCCCGAGCTCCCACTACGGCGCCCTCGCCAATGGTCACGCCCTTACCGATAAAACACCCCGCAGCCACCCACACGGAATGTTCTATCCTGATAGGTGCTGTTATCAACGGATTGGTCGATTGGCTGATGTCATGGGATGCGGTAAAAAGTTGGCTTCCCTGGGATATCACGACATTGTCGGCGATGGTCACCACATCCTTATTATATATCTCGACACGAGGGGCCAAACAGCTGTGGTCTCCGACCTGCAGATTCCATGGTGCCCAGATTTTGCACGATGGATAGATGTCGGCCGTAGACGACACGCGCGCACCAAAAAGCCTCAACAGCCAAATGCGCAACAGATTGAAGCAAGGCAAAGCCAAGCATCTGAACAAAGTCATATTGACCAATCGCCACAGAAGCTGTTTCTTGTGGTGGGGCTTAACCTCACTGTAATGTGAGAGATCTACATGCTTTATTTCTTCCATCTTCTTCATTGATTATCTTTCTCAATATACCCGTAACGGTAAGCCAAATCCGGATATTGCATCATCTTATAGATATAATAGATACAAGCAAAATAGAGAACAAACTGGAATCTCATCGAGGATATGGGCGAGAACAGGCTATCCCATATCAATCCGATTAGGCTGCTGGTCAGCACAAAACTGAATATGCTCTGGCGACGCAAGGCAATGACACCACATCGGATGAAGAATGCAATAATCAGGACAGACAGCAGCATGGCCAAGACACCATTGTACACGCCATAACCCACTATGACCGAGTGGGTAGGTATGACATCTATATTCAGCTTGCGCTTATCTATGCGGGTGCCCTGTATCTCCAGCAACATCGTATTATAATACATACCTGGGTCGCGCGCCCATGCACCCCATCCCACCCAAGGAGAGTCGGCAAAGGCATTGAGTCCTACGAAGGGCTCGGTGCGTCCTATCTTGAGCAACTCCAGCACATTGTATGGATTGTCCATCTTGGCTATCTGCGTGTGAGCATTGCCTCCATATATCTTGCCCGACAACACGCTGTCGACATACATCTTGTAGGAATAGGCACCAACAGCAAGGACCAAAGCGGCTCCCACAAATACCTTCTTCTTGTTCCACCTTATGCGCTCGTACAGAAACAGGGGTATCAAGCCACTGACAAGGAGTATAAGTCCATTGCCTCGCGCGCCAAGCACGATGGAAATCGCTCCGAGGACGATAAACACGATTGACGCCTTAAGGTTTCTGAAACCCAACCAAACCGAAAGCAAAACAGCAGCGCTGTTGATGAGTGGGCTTATCTTGAACTTGAAATAAGCCATGGCTATTCCCTCGCCAGACTTGACATCCTGGAAATCAACATCCATCTCTCCAAGTCCGAAGAAATCGTTGACTCTGAAAAACAAGATATTAGCTATCAACGTGCCCACCAGGAAGAAGACTATGTTGGACCTATTCTTGAAAAACAAGCCTAAGACAAACAAGAACTTCAGATAACACATCACCGTGACGGCCACTCCCTTGGCAGCATTCTGCAAAGAGTTGTCCACAAGTGTCTCGCTGACAATCTGGACAACCAACAAGGCAGCGAAACACTTGGAGAGTCTCATTATCTCGGCATCATGCTGGAAGACACCTAATCCGCGGTTCTTCATCACATAAAGCCAGAAATAGAAAATCACAAAGATATCAAAGGCAGAGACGTTTCCAACGAATTCAAAACGAATCTGGTCGAGTATACAGAGGATGACTATGGAAACAAAATTCATCATCTCCCACCCTCCTTGTTATGGTTAAACCGGTCGGCAATCATTGCAAGCAGTCTGCTACGCTCTTTCCTGTTGACACAGACCAACATAAAAAGCGCGGGGACCACCAGGGCAATAGCCAACACAACGGCTACAAGCCCAAGGAGCGAGTCGCCGACATACAGATGGATGACGCTGACAATGACATAAGACGCTGCTGTCAGCACAACTGCCCCCGTCAGTACCTTAATGATATAATCGCGGTAGCTCACACCCACCATCCGATGCAAGAAGAAGACGCGCACCATCTGGGTCATTCCAAAGACTATCGCCAAAACCAAATAGGCGCTTTGCGGAGCTGCTCCCATATACAACACTATCAGAACAACGGGAAGTACCAAAAGCAGGGTTATGGCCTCTGCCACCTGATAGCGCTTCACGGTGCCTGTGGCTTGGATAGCAGTGTTGACTGGCGCGGCAAGTGCATTGACCAGTGTGGCCCAAAGCATCATCTGCAGCAAGGCCGAAGTGGTGGCGGGCACCTCCACCAACCATATTCCAAGCAGATAGTCGGGCATAATCAGAAATGGCAATGAAACCATCAGCATGATACCCACCGAGAGTTTGGAACTGTAATAGACCAGCTGGGCCATCGCTCCACGGTTCTCTTCTGCATAATACTTGGTAATCTGAGGCTTGGCAGCCATCATAAAGTTGGCACCAAAAGTGGAAAGTGAAGCATTGACCTGCTGGACGAGCGCATTGGCCGCATTGACGACAGGGCCGAAAAACAGATTGAAGAGTATGGGGATGCCCTGGGTATGCGCCACATAAGCAAAGGCTCCTGTGAGCGACCAGCCGGAAAATCCCAACATCTCGACGAGCAGAGACTTGTCCCTCGGCTCACGCGTCATCAATATAGAGAAATGCTTCTTGCAGAAATACCCATAATACACGCGCACCCCGACCTGTATCAGACATAGCAATACGGCATAGGCTACGAGGCGGTCGCCGCCCCAAGCCAATAGGACAAAAGCCGTCGCAAGGACGGCTAACGACTGCACCACAGAGATATACGCAAAGACGACCATACGCTCGTATGAGATGATGAGCGCATTGTAAGGCAGGCTCAACACGTCGATGACAGCGGCAACTATCGTAAGTTGGCAGACAATATTGGCTGCCAGCAATCTGCTCTCGGGGATATCAAGCACATAATTGACAAAAACGACACCGACAATCTCGCCCAACGCAAATATCAATAACGCCAGCAAAGCAAAGATATATCTGCTGGTAGCAAACACACGGCGAAGCATCACGTCATCGCCCTTGCCCATATAAAAGTTGAGGAAACGCTGAGCGGCATTGACCAAAGAAGCATTGATGAAGACAAAGAATGTCACAACGCCTCCCACAACGCTGTAAATGCCATAGTCGACCACGCCCAAGGCATCAAGAATGAGTCGGCTGGAATATATTCCCACCGCAATAGTCAAAAACATACGCGCGCTCAATGCGAGTGTATTCTTAGCTATTCGTTGGTTGTTATGTAAGGTTGACTCAGTCATAATCAAGGCATGTTCATGCTTGTGCGACACAAGACAGGCACTTGCATTGATTGCTTGCACAATCCCAACCCCATCTATCTGTCGGCTATCGCATACAAAGGTACAATTTATAAATGACAAAAATCACATTTCCTTGATTTTTCATAGTCTTTTCGTTAACTATTTAAGTTTAATTTTATAACTTTGCCCTCAAACAAAGGACTACAATGGATAAAAGTACACTCAGAATAGTATTTATGGGTACTCCCGAATTTGCAGTAGAGTCATTGCAGACATTGGTAGAGGGAGGATATAATGTGGTAGCAGTAGTAACCCAGCCCGACAAGCCTGTAGGCCGTCATCAAGACACGCTACAGGCTTCGCCAGTTAAAAGATATGCATTGGAACACAGTATCCCCGTGCTCCAACCGGTCAAAATGAAAGACGAGTCATTCATCGAACAGCTTCGCAGTTTCAACGCCGACATCCAGGCTGTCGTTGCCTTCCGCATGCTGCCCGAAGTGGTATGGGGGATGCCCAGATTTGGCACCTTCAACGTGCATGCTGCCCTCTTGCCGCAATACCGCGGTGCAGCCCCTATCAACTGGGCGGTAATCAATGGAGAGACACAGACCGGTGTAACAACTTTCTTCTTGGACAAGGACATTGATACAGGTAGAATCATCGACAAGAAGATCTTTGACATACCTGATGATGCTGACGTTGAATATGTCTATGACGGCCTGATGCGTCTTGGTGCACAACTGTGCAAAGAGACGATAGACAAGGTCATCGAGTGTGACGGAAACGTGCCCTCCGTTGCCCAAGAAGACAACGACTGTCTGAAACCGGCACCTAAGATATTCAAAGAAACATGTGAGATAAATTGGAATCAATCAGCCAAGCAAGTATATGACTTCATCCGAGGACTGTCGCCCTATCCAGGAGCATGGTCATCGTTGGAGCAATCGGTTGAGGCGTCAACCAAGAACAAACTGGTGCTCAAAGTATTCAAGACCGCAAAGACAGGAAGAACTACTGGACAAAAGGCGGGAACAATCATGGTCGAAGGCAAACAGATGTTCATCACCTGCGCCGACGAATGGCTGGAGATTGTCAATCTGCAGATTTCCGGCAAGAAGCGTATGAACGCAAACGATTTTCTTAACGGCATGCGTACCATCGAGGACTATCATTGTACAAAGTAAAAAAATTATGAAACAAGCAGAAGATATAAAGAATGCAGTTGAGGTGCTGCGCCGTGGAGGTGTAATACTCTATCCTACGGACACCGTGTGGGGCATAGGCTGCGACGCCACCAATGCAGAAGCGGTGGCCAAGGTGTATAAAATCAAGCAACGTGACGACTCCAAGGCCATGATATGCCTTGTCGACTCAGACGCCCGATTGCAACGCTATGTACGTGAAGTGCCAGCTGTGGCATGGGACCTGTTTGAACTGGCAGACAAGCCTACCACCGTAATCCTTGACGGTGCTGTGAACCTGGCTCCCAATCTTATAGCCAAAGACGGTTCCATCGCTATGCGCATCACTCGCGAAGAGTTTTCCAAAGAACTGTGCTTCCGTTTCCAGAAGGCCTTGGTAAGCACCAGCGCCAATATAAGCGGACAGCCAGCCGCCGCAAACTATTGCGACATATCACAAGAGATACTCGACGCCGTCGATTATGTTTGCTTCTCACGCCGCCAAGAGCACAAGCCTCATACACCTTCGAGCATCATCAAACTCGCATTGGACGGAGAGGTTAAAATCATAAGAAAATAAGTAATCACGGACGATGACAAACGTAGCTACAGAATCAGACAAAACGATAATAACCAAGTTGGTAAAGTGGAACAAACAGCACTTGTCCGATAGACAGAGCACATTGATTCTGTCATTCTTTATCGGTCTCTTTGCTGCCATCGCCGCTTTTATCCTGCATAGTATAATCAAGGAAATCCAGCACTTGCTTACCACTGGATTTACGATTACCAGCTACAACTGGCTATACTTGCTTTTCCCTGTCATAGGTATATACCTTACCTCGCTGTTTATCAAGTACATCGTCAAAGACAATATCTCTCACGGTATCACGCGTGTACTCTACGCCATATCGACCAAGAACAGCCACCTGAAGTCACACAACTGCTGGTCATCGGTGGTGGCGTCGGCTATCACCATCGGCTTTGGCGGTTCGGTAGGAGCCGAGGCGCCTATTGTACTTACCGGTTCTGCCATCGGCAGCAATCTGGGACAGATGTTCCATCTTGAGAAAAAGAACCTTATCCTTCTCGTCGGATGTGGCGCAGCTGCCGCCATTGCCGGAATCTTCAAGGCCCCTATTGCCGGACTGGTTTTCACCCTTGAAGTATTGATGGTTGACCTGTCTATGGCGTCGTTGCTGCCAATCCTCACCTCATGCGTTACCGCCACTTGCTTCTCCTATATTTTTATGGGAGGCAGTGCCCTCTTCAACTTCCATCTTGACAGCATGTGGGGACTGGACCGCGTCCCCTCCGACATACTCCTTGGCATGTTCTGCGGACTGATAAGTCTCTACTTTATGCGTACAATGACCGCATGCGAGAACTGCTTTGCCCAACTTGCCAAACGGCCATACCTGAGATTGCTTGCTGGTGGTATGGTGCTAAGTCCGCTCATCTTCCTTTTCCCATCACTCTATGGAGAAGGATACAGCGCCATCAACACACTGCTTAACGGAAGCACACCCGAAGAGTGGAATCACGTCATGGACAACTCTCTCTTCTATGGGCATGGCGACCTGCTGGTCGTTTATGTCGGATTGGTATTGCTGACCAAGGTCTTTGCCACATCAGCCACCAATGGCGGTGGCGGCTGCGGTGGTACCTTTGCACCATCCCTGTTTATCGGCGGATTCAGCGGCTTCTTCTTTGCGCGAATATGGAACATGTATCAACTGGGCCCCTACGCTCCCGAGAAGAACTTCACGCTATTGGGTATGGCTGGAGTGATGGCAGGGGTCATGCACGCCCCGCTTACGGGAATATTCCTTATCGCCGAACTTACCGGTGGCTACCAGCTCTTCATGCCACTTATCATTGTGAGTGTAGCCTCCACCCTTACCATCAGCATCTTTGAGCCACACAGCATCTATGCCATGCGATTGGCACGACAGGGAAAACTGCTCACCCACCATACCGACAAATCAATCCTTACCCTGATGAGGCTTGACAGTCTTATCGAACGCGAGTACACATCTGTCACGCCCGACATGCCACTCAGCAAACTGGTGAGAGCATACAGCGACAGCCATACCAGTTTCCTTCCCGTGTTGGACAAAGGCGGAACCCTACTGGGAGAAGTCAACATGACACGCAACCGACATATCATCTTCAGAACAGAGTTGTACAATCGGTTCAGAGTAGAGCAACTTATGTCCGACTGTCCTGCCAAGATTGGCGAAAACGACCCAATGGACGAGGCCATGCATAAATTTGAGAACACCAATGCCCAGTATCTCCCTGTAGTCGATGTCAACAACCGCCTGGTGGGCTACATCGACCGCACGCGAATGTATTCGCTATATCGCAAAATGGTTGCAGACTTCTCGGCAGAATAAGAAACCAAAGATATACAAAACCTTCCCATTCCTCAACATCATCATAGGGTCTTTTACGATAAAAGGCCCTATTTTTACACCTACTTATAATATATAGGGCAATAACGGAAAAATAATTACAAAGTCTGGCCGATAATAATTACTTTATTGCTAACTTTGCAGAGTTTTACGTTTAATCAAAAAAGAGAATGTTAAGGTTTAGAAAAATTACATTGGTCACCACCATGTTGGCTCTGGTGCTCCACGCCTTTGCACAGGGGCCCAACAACAGTGGAACTTACTACCAGGCTGCCACTGGTAAGAAAGGTGCCGCACTGAAAACAGCACTCTACTCCATTATCAGCAATCACAGAACCATAAGCTACGATGGTTTGCTGAGCTACTATGAAAAGACCGACAAACGTGCCGACGGTAAACTGTGGGACATGTACTCCTGTACCACCAACTACACTTTCAGAGACAATGCCGGAGGGTACAAGAAAGAAGGCGACTGCTGGAACCGTGAACACTCGGTGCCACAAAGTTGGTTCAGCAAAGCCTCGCCTATGAAATCAGACATTGTCCATGTGGTTCCCACCGATGGTTATGTCAACAATCGAAGAGGCAACCTTCCCTTTGGTGAAACCCAAAAGCCAACTTACAGTTCAAACGGCGGTTTCTGCAAAGTAGGTCCTTGCTCTACCGAAGGCTATTCGGGTACTGTATTCGAACCAAACGACGAATACAAAGGCGACTTTGCACGTATCTATTTCTATATGGCCACTTGCTACGAAAATAAGATTTCGTCATGGTCCAACACTGCGGTATTTGCCGGCAACAAATACCCTGCCTACAAGTCATGGTTTATCAAGATGCTGCTGCGCTGGGCAAAGCAAGACCCCGTAAGCAAGAAAGAGATAGACCGCAACAATGCCGTGTATGGCTGCCAGCAAAACCGCAATCCCTTCGTCGATTATCCTGGACTGGAGGAATATATCTGGGGCGGAAAGCAGAATGTCGCTTTCAGCTATGACAACTATGACAACAGCACCGATCCAGGTACTGACCCAGACCCCAACCCCGATCCTGACCCCAATCCTGACCCGGACCCAGATCCCAACCCTGACCCAGATCCTAATCCGGACCCAGACCCCAATCCTAATGGCGTTGTCTTTACGTTAGTCAAGTCTGAAACAGAGATTAATGCCGGTTCGTATTATATCTTGGTATTCCCAGGCAACGACAAGGTAAAATCATGCGCACTGTCGGACCTTACCGATGGCAAGAACTTCTATACTTCTGCCGACGTAACTATCGGATCCGACGAGACCATCACAACTACCGTAGACGAAAAGGGCAAGCCCCACCAGCTGCTTCTTGGCGGAACCAAGGGCGCCTACACCATCTACGACGTCATGGGCAAAGTATATCTTTCACAGACCAGCAATGACAATAAGCTCTACACCGCTACTACAGCATCCGACAACAAGACGAAATGGTCTATCAGCGTAGAGGCCGGTTACAGCCATATCACCAATAACAACTGGACCTCACGCGAGATACAGTTCAATGCCAACAGTCCACGCTTCGCCTGCTACACAGGCAGCCAGAAAGACCTGATGCTCTACCGCCGCACAGTAACCGACGGCATTGACACGCCCACCACGTGGCAACCTACAAGAGTAACGGTATACTCTATCACCGGTATTGCCGTGCGCCGCAATGTCGAGCGTTCGGTAGCACTTACAGGTTTGCCCAAAGGCATCTACATTCTCAATGGCAAGAAAGTTGTAGTCAACTGACACGCAGCCTATCATAAAAATAGCCCGAGTTGAAATTTCAACCCGGGCTATTTTTATGTTGGGTGTTGTCAATACGATGACAACCCTTATTCCATTACACGATATCCCATCCTACAGCAGAAGCTCCAAGAACGGCGGCAGCAGAACCATCGAGGCCGCTAACCAGGAACTTGGCCTTACCCTTGAAGATGTTGAGGATATGGTCGTTGTAGCTCTTCACGATAGGATCCATCAGCAGGGCGCCAGCCTTGGTAAGACCACCGAAGAAGATAAAAGCCTCAGGAGAAGAGAATGCAGCAAAGTTTGCACAAGCCTCACCAAGAATTTCACCGGTGAAGTCGAAAATCTCCTTAGCCAACTTGTCACCCTTGCCAGCGGCAATAGCCACATCGAGAGAAGTGATATCTTCGGGATTGAGCTCACGCAACAGCGATTCATCATCGCGTGTCTCCAAGAACTCGCGTGCAGAACGAGCGACACCCGTGGCAGAGCAGTAAGTCTCCAGACAGCCGCGACGACCACAACCACAAGGACGACCGTCGAGGCGTACAATGGTATGACCGAGCTCACCGGCAAAGCCATCACAGCCATAAACCAGCTGACCATTGACTACGATACCCGAGCCAACGCCAGTACCGAGGGTAATAACGATAAAGTTCTTCATACCGCGAGCCACACCGTAAGTCATCTCGCCGATGGCAGCCGCATTGGCATCATTGGTGAGGGCTACAGGGATACCCAGAGCATCAGAGAAGAGCTTGGCCAATGGCACGACGCCCGTGTGACCCCACTTCAGGTTAGGCGCAAACTCGATAGTACCATTATAATAGTTACCATTAGGAGCACCTATACCCATAGCCTTGATCTTGCCGATACCACCCACCTGATCTATAATGATCTGGAGAGCCTCAACTGCAGCCTTGACATAATCGTTGACATCGTCATAAGCCTGCGTCTTGATAGCTGTGGTCACCTTGATATCACCACGGCTGTCGACAATTCCAAATACTGAGTTGGTTCCACCCAGGTCCAAACCGATTACATACGGTTTCATTTCATTCTGTACGTCCATTTTATAATTATCTTTAGTTATTGATTTTGTTCTAATAGACAAAGGTAAATATATTTTCCATAAAACCACAAGAAAAGCATCAGTTTTTTAGCCTCAGAGGACATTTTTCCAAGTTATAGCGTTTTCTTTCAAGTTAATTTATTAACTTTGCATCCGCTATGCCGTTTCCGTTTCAAATAGACATATTAGGGATGATACTCAAAGGAGTCCTGATTGGTATCATTGCATCGGCGCCTATGGGCCCCGTAGGAGTCCTATGTATCCAGCGCACCCTCAACAAAGGGCGTTGGTATGGATTTGTCACAGGCATAGGTGCCGCCATGAGCGACATCATCTATGCTATGCTAACGGGCTTTGGTATGAGTTTTATCATGGACCTGATAACCAATCCTACCAATAAGTTCTGGCTTCAGATTAGCGGTAGCGCTATACTGCTGCTCTTCGGTGTCTATTGTTTCAAGGCCAACCCAACCCGCAACATCCACCGGGGCGGCACCAAGAAAGGGTCTCTGACACACAATGCCATCACGGCTTTCTTCGTAACCCTTTCCAATCCTCTTATCATATTCCTTTTCATGGGCACATTTGCCCAGTTTGCCTTCGTTATCCCCAACCATCCATTTGAAATGTCATTGGGCTATATCAGCATTGTGATTGGAGCCCTGATATGGTGGTTTGGTCTGTCCTGGCTCATCAACAAGATAAGAGGAAAGTTCGACGACAATGGTATTCTTATAATTAATAAGGTAATAGGAAGTCTGGTGATTGCCTTCTCTTTACTGGTACTCATCGGTACTGTCTTCAACCTCTATACAATCAGTTACTGAGAAAATGTTTGTTGCAAAAGAATTAAGGAAGAATTCGATAGCCGAATATCTTCTATATATGTGGCAGATGGAAGATCTCATCCGTGTTTACGGCTGTTCGTTGCCTGTCATCAAACGTGAGTATATCAGCAAGTTTGACTTCACCGAAGAGCAAAAGGAGGAAGAGCTTGACTGGATAGGCAATCTCATCAGGATGATGAATGAAGAGGGTAAGCGCGAATACGGTCACTTGCAGATTAACGAGGTGTTGCTCAAGGATGTTTGCGACCTCCATCACCGCTTGTTACAGTCTTCCAAATTCCCCTTCTACAATGCAGCATATTACAAGGCATTGCCCTTTATTGTGGAATTGCGCAACAAGGGCGACAAGGATATCAACGAGATCGAGACATGTCTCGATGCCCTCTATGGCATCATGATGCTGCGCCTGCAGAAGAAGGCCATCTCACCCGAGACCGAAAAGGCCATCAAGGAGATTACCACGCTGGTGGGTCTGCTTTCAGACTATTACATCAAGGACAATACCGAAGGACTCAAATTCGAAGACGACTGATTATGAATATACTTATCACAGGATGCAACGGACAGTTGGGCAACGAAATGCAGCTCCTGCAGCAAGCCAACAGCCAACACACATTCTTCAACACCGATGTAGCCGACCTCGACATCACGGATGCACAGGCCATCAGTGCATTTGTCAACGAACATGAGATAGACGGAATCGTCAACTGTGCAGCCTACACCGCTGTTGACCGCGCAGAGAGCAACGAGGAACTTTGTACTCTTCTCAATGCCAAGGCTCCTGCCTATCTGGCAGAGGCCATCGAGAGCCGCAAGGGTTTCCTGGTACAGATTTCCACCGACTACGTATTCGACGGAACCAAGCATACGCCATATACCGAGACCGACACGACTTGCCCAGACAGCGTGTATGGACGCACCAAGCTCGCCGGCGAAGAGGCATGCATGGCCCGTTGCCACCGCACGATGATTATCCGCACCGCCTGGCTCTATTCCACCTTTGGCAACAATTTTGTCAAGACAATGATTAAACTGGGACAGACCAAAGACCGTCTTGGCGTAATCTTCGACCAGATAGGCACTCCCACCTACGCCCGCGATTTGGCAGCCACCATCATGACAGCCATCAACCAAGGCATCATCCCGGGCATCTACCACTTCAGCAACGAGGGAGTCATCAGCTGGTACGACTTTACCAAAGCCATCCACCGCATAGCCGGCATCCAGGGATGCAAGGTAAGCCCGCTGCACACCGAGGAATACCCCACCCCAGCCCATCGTCCGCACTACAGCGTGCTGGACAAGACCAAGATTAAGAACACTTACAATATAGACATACCCTACTGGGAGGAAAGCCTGGAGGAATGTATCAAAAAACTGCAAACAACATAATAGAATGAACGAAATAGAACGTAGAAGGACCTTTGCCATCATCTCACACCCGGATGCCGGTAAGACCACGCTGACAGAAAAGTTCCTGCTCTTCGGAGGACAGATTCAGGTGGCTGGAGCTGTAAAAAGCAACAAGATAAGAAAGACTGCCACATCAGACTGGATGGATATAGAGAAACAGAGAGGAATCTCGGTCTCTACATCGGTCATGGAGTTTGACTATCAGGACTACAAGGTAAATATCCTTGACACCCCTGGCCACCAGGACTTTGCCGAAGATACCTACCGCACGCTTACAGCCGTAGACTCTGCCATTATCGTGGTCGACTCTGCCAAAGGTGTGGAGACCCAGACACGCAAGCTGATGGAGGTGTGCCGCATGCGCAACACGCCGGTTATCATCTTTGTCAACAAGATGGACCGTGAGGGACGCGACCCCTTCGACCTGCTCGACGAGTTGGAGAAGGAACTGCAGATACATGTGCGCCCACTGTCATGGCCCATCGGCCAGGGACTGAGATTCAAGGGTGTATATAATATCTTCGAGCAGCAGCTCAACCTGTTTACCCCCAACAAGCAGAGGGTTACAGAGAAGATTGCCGTAGATGTGACCAGCAGCGAACTCGACCAGCATGTAGGCGAACGCGAAGCAAGCCAGCTGCGCGACGACCTTGAACTCGTCGATGGCGTATATCCCGATTTCGATGTTGAGACCTACCGTAGCGGCGATGTTGCACCCGTCTTCTTCGGCAGTGCCTTAAACAACTTCGGTGTACAGGAGCTGCTCGACTGCTTTGTACAGATAGCACCGAGCCCACGCCCCACCAAGGCCGAAGAACGTATGGTCGAGCCCACCGAGCCCAAATTCACAGGCTTCATCTTCAAGATTACAGCCAACATCGACCCCAACCACCGTTCGTGTATCGCCTTCTGCAAGGTCTGTTCGGGCAAGTTCCAGCGCAACCAGCCCTATACCCACGTACGTCTGGGCAAGACCGTAAGGTTCTCATCACCTACGCAGTTCATGGCACAGCGCAAGTCGACCATCGACGAGGCCTACCCAGGCGATATCGTCGGACTCCCCGACAACGGAATTTTCAAGATAGGCGACACGCTGACCGAGGGCGAGCTTATCCACTTCAGAGGACTCCCCAGCTTCTCTCCCGAACTGTTCAAATACATCGAGAACGACGACCCCATGAAGTCCAAGCAGTTCTACAAAGGTCTGGAGCAGCTCATGGACGAAGGTGTGGCCCAGTTGTTTGTCAATCAGTTCAACAACCGACGCATTGTGGGAACCGTAGGTCAGCTGCAGTTTGAGGTAATCCAGTATCGACTGGAAAACGAGTACAATGCCAAGTGCCGTTGGGAGCCCGTGCATCTCTACAAGGCCTGCTGGATTGAAAGCGATGACGAGAAGGAGTATGAGAACTTCAAGAAGCGCAAATACCAGTATATGGCCAAAGACTCTGAGGGTCGTGACGTGTTCTTGGCAGACAGCGGCTACGTGCTGTCAATGGCCCAACAGGACTTTGAACACATCAAGTTTCACTTTACCTCTGAGTTCTAATCCCTTAGATACCAACAGCCAATCGCAATGTTCATCCCTATGGACATTGCGATTGTTTTTTATTCCCCCAAGCCCATCTTCACACTTCCGGCCATGATGGTGGCATACACAGCCTGCTGGCCATACTTAGCCCTGACCTGCCTGAGAGTAATTGCGAAGTTGGAAATAGGTAATTCGCAGTATGAAACCATGAAATCAAACCTTGAAATCCACAAATCAAACCTTGAAGTCAACTTATATGCAGTGAAAAAGAAGATGTAAAGAGATGCCTATACATCTGCCGCATCCACCCCGTGATAGGCCAGCAATCCTGCCATAGGCGTACGGGCCACGGTGCCCATCTTCAGCCCCTCGCGCTCTATGGCCTCTGCCAACAGGTCGCGGAAATAATAAGCCACGCTGCCCACAAAACTCACGGGAAGATCGGGGCGACGGTAGGGCTTCAGGTTGTAATGCACAAACGAGCGGAAACGGTCAAGAACCATGTCGTACACCTGCTGATTGTCCAGGTGTCGATGGATAAGCGGAGCAAGAGATGCCAAGAAACTGTTGGCACGCGGCTGCTGGTAGATGCGCTGGATAACCTGGAGATAGGAAAGCTGGCAAGAGGAGTAGAACTCGTCACGAAGCTGCTCAGGAAGCTGGCCTTTAAGCAAGTCGTGCAGGAAATGTTTGCCCAAATCGGCCCCACTGCCTTCGTCGCCCAAGATGTAACCCAAAGGAGGGGTATTGGCAGCGATGCTCTCGCCATCATAGAGACACGAATTGGAGCCGGTACCGAGAATACAGGCAATGCCCTCAGCGTGCTGGCACAGGGAACGGGCGGCGCCAAGAAGGTCGGACCACACGTGGAGCCCAGAAGCAAACGGGGCAAAGACCCGGGCAAGGATAGCACTGACGATGCCTGTGCCCACGGCATTGCAGCCAGCACCATAGAAGTAGATATCAAGCGTGGAAGCGGCGGCCCGTCTGCGGGTAACCTCTTGAACCACAGCATCAAGCTGCTTTACGATATCATCCTCACTCTGATGGATGGGATTGATGCCCCCCGTCTGCATACGCACAACCGTTCTGTCGTCGCAGACAAGCGCCCAATCACTCTTTGTCCCTCCGCAATCAGCAATAATTATCATTACTATCCTATTTTTGGTTTAATAGTACAAAATTAATAAAAATATCCTTACACAATTCGATTCTTTTGAGTAAATTTGCATGTATAAAGAGAGATAATATGAAAACAAAGATATTCATGCTGCTACTGCTGCTCACAGTGGCAATGCCCTCAATGGCCGTCTTAAAGGAAAAGGACCTGTCGCACACTCTGGCCATCCTGCGTCAGGAGCTCACTGGCTACAGAATAGAACTGGAACGCCAGACGGGATACCTGAAAGAGCAGCAGGACCAGATGACTATGAACATGTATTCAATCATCAACCAGTGCAGCCAGAACTCGCTGATGCTATACTCGCAGAAGTCGGGATATATATTTGACTTGACCTACGCCTGTCATGAAGCTACAGAGATGTATCATGCGTTCAAGAAGTCGGTTATTCCCTTTGAAAACTATCTGCAGCGCTCCACGAGCGAGATAGCGCGGTTTGACTCCTTGGTAAATGTACTGAGCCAGATGAGCGACCGCACGCTGAGCGAGCACGCCGCCATAGACCGCAATGTCTGCCTCACCCTGTCTATCAACATACTCAGAACGCTGAAAAGCAACAACGAACAGATGAGTATGTACATCAAGTATTATCACAACACTGAGAGACAGCTGAGCAGTCTGAACGACTACGCCATCAAGCGTTATGGTGACATACAGGCCAGCATATTCAACAATGCCGGCGACAACTACTTCACCATACTCAGGCATATCAGTACCAACGTGAGCGAGACAACCGAAACGCTCTCGGAGAAATACAAGCCGCAGGCCAAGCGCAAGTCGCAATGGGACAGCAGGCTTATGTTTGGTCTACTGGTAATCATCCTGTTTGGCGGTATCATTTCCATTTCGCTCAACGTGCTGCTGTTCAGGGTAGCGATAACCCGACTGTTCAAATCACAGCGCCTCATGCAGAGGGTGACACGTCTGCTGAAGACAGACAACATCAGTGCCACACACGAGACGTTTATCGGCAAGCGCACGTGTATCACCATGGCAGCAACGGTAGTAACCTTTGCCATCGTGCTGGCCATCATCAGACTGGCAGCCGACCAGAACTTCCTGATTATGGCCTGCAATCTGCTGGTAGAATATGCCTGGCTGTTGGGCGTGATACTCATCTCGCTGCTTATCCGTCTGAGCACCAAGCAGATAAAGAGCGGTTTCCGCATCTATGCTCCTCTGATTGTCATCGACTTCATCATCATCAGCTTCCGCATAGTATTGATTCCCAACATATTCACCAATCTTATCTTCCCACCCGTTCTGCTGGCCTGCACCCTGTGGCAGTGGAATGTCATCAAGCGACATGGTCACAACATCCCCAAGACCGATGTCTATTATACCTATCTTTCGCTCATCGTATTCGTGGGTGCCACCATCTGTTCATGGATAGGCTACACCCTGTTGAGCGTTGAGATGCTGATATGGTGGATAATGCAGCTTACCTGCATCCTGACCATCACCTGTCTGAAGGGCATCATCAAGGCGTACGCCGAACGCAACGGCATCTTGGCCAAACCCATCACACAGAAATGGGCTTATAGGCTTGTCTATACGGTACTCCTGCCGGTAATGGGCGTGGTGTCGGTGATATTCTCCATCTATTGGGCTGCCGACATCTTCAATCTGAGTGATACGACCATGCGTATCTATACCAACAACTTCATAGACTCCGACAACATAAGAATAAGCATCCTCGGCATCTTCATGGCGTCCATCCTGTATATTGTCTTCGCGTATGTCAACAAGACAAGCAAGGATTTCCTAAAGCTCCACTTCGAGAAGACCGACCCCACGACCGCCGCGAGCAAGAACGTCATGGCAAAGAACGTGCTGCAGGTTGTGGTATGGGGCGTATGGCTGATGCTGGTATTGAGTATCTTCCACGTGAACAGCACCTGGCTCGTGGTCATCTCAGGAGGTCTGTCTACCGGTATCGGTTTCGCGATGAAGGACATCATCGAGAACATCTACTATGGCATATCTCTCATGGCGGGACGCATCAAGGTGGGCGACCTCATCGAATGTGACGGCATAAGAGGCACGGTAAGTTCGATATCCTACACCTCTACACTCATGGACACAACCGACGGCAGCGTGATTGCCTTCCAGAACTCCCAGCTCTTTACCAAGAACTACAAGAACCTGACAAGAAACCACGGCTACGAGGTGGCAAGCATACCATTCGGAGTGGCCTATGGCACCAATGTCAATACGGTGCGCGACCTGGTATGCAACGCGGTGAACAAGCTGAAATGCAAGGACGCCACAAGACCTGCCAAGATGGTATTTGCCAACTTCGGCGACAACAGCATCGACTTCAAGCTCATCGTGTGGGTTCCCGTGCTGACCACCACCTACGCCAAGGGCGAAATCATGGAAACCATCTATAATGTACTGACTGAGCACAACATAGAAATTCCGTTCCCACAGCGCGACATACATATCATATCCAACGGAGACGATGCCTGATGCGGTATCTCTCCCAACAATTATAAAAGAATATAGTCAACTAAACATAAGCAAGCTATGCAACCACTATTCATTGCCGGTCCATGCGTCATCGAGAACATGGAACTATTGGAAACAGTAGCAGAGAAGTTAGTAAGTATCAACAAGAGACTCTCGACAGAGATTATCTTCAAGGCATCATTTGACAAGGCCAACCGCACCTCCATCCGCTCGTTCAGAGGGCCAGGGCTGGAGAAGGGGCTGACCATGCTCAATGACATCAAGACCAAATACGGACTGCGAATCCTCACCGACATACACGAAAGCTGGCAAGCGCAACCTGTAGGCGAAGTAGTGGACGTCATACAGATACCAGCTTTTCTCTGCCGCCAGACCGACCTGTTGACATCTGCCGCCAAGACAGGTAAAATCATAAACATCAAGAAAGCACAGTTCCTGAGCGGAAAGGACATGCGCTACCCCGTGGAGAAGGCGCTGGATTCGGGCGCCACCGAGGTATGGCTCACCGAAAGAGGAAACAGTTTTGGCTACAATAACCTTGTGGTAGACTTCAGAAATATCCCCGACATGAAGGAGATAGTGCCCACGGTGGTCATGGACTGCACACACAGCGTGCAGCGACCAGGCGCTGCCAATGGCACAACGGGCGGCGACCGACAGTTCATACCCGCCATGGCCAAGGCAGCCAAGGCCTTCGGCGCCAATGGCTACTTCTTTGAGGTACACCCCAATCCGGACAAGGGACTCAGCGACGGCCCGAACATGTTACCATTGGACAAACTGGAAAACTTAATCACAGAACTCTTATGACAACACAACCCACACAAATACGCCAATACGCCAAGCAGTGTCTCGAAGACGAGGCACAGGCTCTGCTGGAACTGATTCCACAGCTGGACGAGAATTTCGACAAGGCTGTCAATATGATTTACAACTGCAAGGGTAAAATCATCGTGACAGGTGTAGGCAAAAGCGGACATATCGGAGCCAAGATTGCCGCAACGCTGTCGTCAACGGGAACCCCCGCATTCTTCATCAACCCATTGGATGTTTTCCATGGCGACTTGGGAGTGATGACTTCGGATGACATCGTGCTGGCGCTGAGCAACTCGGGACAGACCGACGAACTGCTCCGCTTCATCCCCATGGTACTGCACATGAACATACCCATCATCTCGATGACGGGCAACGAGAACTCGCTGCTCGCAAAATACAGCAATGCCCACATCAAGGTATGGGTGAAGAAGGAGGCTTGCCCGCTCAACCTCGCCCCGACAAGCAGCACCACCGCCGCACTGGCTATGGGCGATGCGCTGGCAGTGGCTCTGATGGAGGTAAGACATTTCGAACCTCGCGATTTCGCCCAGTTCCACCCAGGTGGCGAGTTAGGCAAACGCCTGCTGACCACAGCTGAAGACGTCATGATAAGCCACGACCTGCCGGTAATCGACAAGGACATGAACCTTGGCGACGCTATCATTCTGGTGAGCAAAGGCAAATTGGGACTGGGTGTATCGACAGAGAACGACAAGGTTATCGGTCTGATTACCGACGGCGACATACGCAGAGCTATGGAAAAATGGCGTGAGAAGTTCTTTGACAAGAAGGTGAAAGACATCATGACGACAACACCTAAATCGGTATTGCCATCAACCAAGATAACCGAGATACAACGCATCATGCATCAATACAAGGTGCATACAGTATTGGTAGTAAACGAAGAAAACAAACTACTGGGCGTAGTGGACCACTACAGTTGCATGATTTAATACATTACAAAACCAAAGGTGAAACATATCATAACAACAATCATAGTATTGTTAGTCTGTGTCTGTGCCAACGCACAGACATCAGACTCTGTTATCGTAAACAAACTGAAGGAGAAGGGCGTAAGTTTCTCTCACAACAATTCCGTGACCTTGCTTGCTACGGGTCGGGAAAAGTTTGAGGATATGTTTCAAGCCATCAGGAACGCCCGCCACTCCATACATCTGGAGTATTTCAACTTCAGAAATGACTCGATTGCCCGCGAGCTTTTCCATCTGCTCGAAGAGAAGGCCCAACACGGTGTTGAGGTCAGAGCGCTTTTCGACGCTTTTGGCAATTCTTCCAACAACCGTCCACTCAAGCAGCGCCATCTGGACACCATACGCGCCAAAGGTGTAGAGATATACAAGTTTGACCCCATCGTCTTCCCCTGGATAAACCACGTCTTGACACGCGACCACCGCAAAATTGTGGTCATCGACGGACGCATAGCGTATATCGGCGGTATGAATGTGGCAGACTACTACATCAAGGGAACGGAAAAGGTTGGCTCATGGCATGACATGCATTGCCGTCTGGATGGCAACGAGGTTAATACGCTGCAACGTATCTTCCTGAAGATGTGGAACAAGACTACTGGGCAGAATGTCCATGGTGCCCAGTATTATCGCGGTGACTATACCGACACCTCTTACTTTACAGGGCTGAAACCAGACACCACAGAGAGTCGGGGGAAAAAGGTTGTGGGCATTATCAATCGCGAGCCTCGCACAAGCAATGATATAATCAGGTATTTCTACGAAAACGCCATCAACTGTGCCCAAGACAGCATCAAGCTCATCAACCCCTACTTCACATTGAACAGGAAACTCAAGAAAGCGTTCAAGAATGCAGTCAAGCGTGGTGTAAAGGTAGAGATAATGCTCTCTACCCACAGCGACATCCCTCTGACGCCAGATTGTGGCTTCTACAATGCCCACAAACTGATGAAACACGGTTGTAGGATATGGATGTACACGCCTGGGTTCCATCACACCAAGATCATCATGGTCGATGGGAAAGTGTGCACCGTGGGAAGTGCCAATCTGAATGCACGCAGTCTGAGCTGGGACTATGAAGCCAATGCTGTAATCGTGGACAGCCATACTACCCGCGAATTGGACAATCTCTTCGAAGACAACAAGAAGGACTGTTTTCTCCTGGACGAACAGAAATGGGATGAATGGCGCACCCCGTGGCAAAAGTTCAGGGGATGGGTAGGACATCTCTTGTCGCCATTCTTATAAGAAAAAAGTAAGAAAAATCAGATATTTGCGATATCTACATATCCATGCGTGACAGCATAGATAGTAAGGGCCGATACGCTTCGCGCATCAAGTTTGTCCATGATGTTCTTGCGATGGGAGATGACTGTGGTCAAACCAATATGCAACTTGTCGGCAATCTCCTTGTTGATATACCCCTCAACAATCAATACCAGAACTTCTATCTCCCTATCGGTAAGTATTCCGGCATTACCGGCAGGAACATCCATAGGCAAGTTGCGTCCGCGGGAATGGGCATGCTGCTCCAACATAAGCAGCGACTTGACCAGAATATCCTCTGACACATTGACATTAATACTATGAAAACCCGTAAGGCTTTCACTGGAAGTGGTAAGCACTATCGTCTTGCGGCTATGCTCCAGGAAGAACATGCGGTGGGCAAGGACGATGTTGACCGAAACAAAGAAGTGGAAATACCTGTCTGGGACAGAAGCCTCAAACTCATTGAAGGAGCCATAGAGTTCGACATCCATAATAGGCATAATACGCTGGAGAATAGTCTTCAATCCTATTGCTGCCAACGTATTACCATCTATTACGGCAATGGCCGGTCTATGTCCTTTCTCCATCATCATCGTGACCAGAAACGATAGGTTATATCCTGCATGTCACCCGCAGCATCCAGTTTGTAGAGACGCTGGTTGGTGGTCTTGCACTTGAGAGAACCAAGATGGGCTATGTATGGACCCACCTTGATATAATCAAAGACGTTTTTGGATGCCTGGGAAGAGATACGGAGTCGCCCACTATACCACGCTACTCTGTAATGAGGGTATTTGGCGTGGATATAGGCAGCAAGCTGGCTAAGATAGGAAGGGTCAGAATCTCCACCCATGAAACAGATGCAGGTAATGTTGCTGCCGAACTTGGCAATGAACTCATCCAGCACTTCTGTTGTCAATGGAGCACCCACATCCTCCCAAAGGAACTTGCTGTGACACCCGGGACAGTGGCACGGGCAATTACTGATATTAATTGCCAGTGTCACCTCGTCGGGTATCTCTTGGAAAACGATGCCTGTATTAACGTACTTTAGCATAGTATCTTCTTTCTGCCTCCGCCTGTCGGGCCTGTGAGAAATTGCTTACGCGCTTGAGATAACCTATGATACGCGTAAGATAATCTACATTCTTGCTCTTGCAGACAGGACACTCTTTGAGGTATCTCTTGTCGATGTGTCCACAATCATTACAAACGGTATTGGGGATATTGAAGGTGAAATAGTTACAGCCTTCCTTGGCAGCTACCTTAAACAACTGCAGGTATTGGTCTTTGCTCAAATGCTCTTCAAGATTCATGTGCAGAGCCGAACCTCCAGTAAGATGTTCAATATAAGGAGCGCCATGGAGTTTGAACTTATCAATCACAGTCAGCGAATCATCTTCCACCGCATAGAAATAAGAGTTGTAGCAATCACGGGGAACGAAGTAACCATCCTCCCTATCCCACTTGGCATGCTTAACACCCACATTCTCGGCAGGTATCATCTCGCAGTTGAACATGACTTCCTTGCTGCGGTATTGCTTGTTGTACTTCTCAACCAGTCCCAAGACTGTCTGAACGAACTCCAGATACTGGGGATTGTCATTAATCTTCAGTCCCATAAACTCGGCAGCCTCTACCAGACCATTGACACCGATGGTGAGATACTGACGGCTCAAGTTGATGTAACCTGCATCAAACAGCGGAAGCATTCCATTCCTCTGAAGTTCCTTGAGGTTTTCGTTATAAGCCAACTGCACCTTGTGGCAGAGGTCAATGACATGAGAGAGGTATTCCTTATAGTCGAGATTGTGATTGACAGCATACTGTATGCAACGATTCAGGTTGATAGTGAGTACGCTCTTCGAACCGGTAGAAACTCCGCCGGCTCCCAGCGTATAGCTGAACCCGTTGTCTTGTATCTCATTACGCAGACGACAGCAAGAGCTGAGGCTGTCGGCATTGTCGCTGAGATATGTGAAGAAGCTGTGACCCTCGGAGTACATCTCGGCTGCAAACTCTCCCCACTCCTTGTCCTTACATTCACCATTCTCGGTAAGCATGGCCATGGTCTCGACAGGGAAGGTAAGCACCGTCTTGGTGCGCTCCTCGTTGAACCACTTCATGAATCGTTTCTGCAACCATGACAGTCCTTCCCAATCGGGCTGGCTTCCATCGGGGAAATAGAAATTGCCAAAAAGACTTTCGAAATAGTACCTGTCATAATAGGAAATATTCCAGAAAACAGCCTGATAGTTACGTGCGCCGGTGGGCTGGTTAAGAGAATAAACTATCTGCTCAAAACTGTCGGTTATCACCTTGTCAATAGTGCGCTTCTTCAGCGACAAATCAACCACCTCATCAGCTCGCTTGTAGTAGTCCTGGCCGAACTCCAGTCCAACGAAATAGTTCATATACATCAAGAACTCCGGTGTAGCGCATGCGCCAGAGAGCATAGAGCTGACCATGAACACCATATTGATGAAGCCACCACAGAAAGACTTGAGGTTGGTGGGAGCTGTAGAGTTGCCGCCTATTGATGACGTGCCACCTATCAGCCAGGGGTACATGGTGATGGATGCGCAATAGTTGGCAAGCGATGTCTCATCATTCTTATATATAAAGTGGTGTGTGAGTTTGTCTATATATTCGTCCGACAGTTCCTTTCCGTACATCTTTTTGATGCGATCGGTAAGAAGTTTACGATTAAGTCTGATAAAACTTGACTTGGGCAATTCGCCGATAAGTGTAGCGATATTCTTGTGCTCCACATTGGCATTGGCATCATACTTGGAACCTGTAGCGGCATTGGAAGCCTGCATATAATCGGTCAAGAACTTCAGGCGCTCCAAGGTTTCGCGGTCTTCAGTATGCTGCTGACGATAAAGCATAAACGACTTGGCTACCTTGAAGAAGCCTTCTGCCATCAGAGCCTCTTCTACCTGGTTCTGAATATCTTCCACCTTAATATTATTATAGATATTAAGACGGCTGATAAGTTTTGAAACATTACCAAGGTCGATTGGCTCATTCACTGAGTCAAATGCCTTGATGATAGCGTTCATAATTTTGTCCATGGAGAAACGGTCTTTACCACCGTCTCTCTTGGTAATGGTGAAGTTCTTTATTTCCATATTTTTAGTTATTTCTATTCATGATAAACATTATAAAGTTGTTCGTTTTGGATAACTTTTCATTTTTTATTTCCTAAAAAGTTTTCCAAAAAGGAAAACTTCAACAAGAATAGCGTGATAGTTATTTCCATTTTTTATCATTTGCAAAGATAATAAAAAAGCCGCTGATGGTACAGGATAAGATAGAAAAAGTTCTATCCATTTACATATTTTAAGACTTGACCAACAGGGCGACTGACGGGCTTGCAACTACCGTCTTTCAAGTCATCAAACAGCCAAACAGCATCAACTGCGTGAATGACAAACAATTATAAAAGAGGGGAAATATTTACTCGGAAAATTGCCTCGATTTACAGCTTGACTGCGGAAATATCTATAAGACCTTTGGCGATGGCATAAACGGTAAGACCTGCAGGAGAATGTATCTGCAACTTACGTGCAATATTCTTGCGGTGAGTGATAACAGTGTTGATGGAAATGCAAAGATGGTCAGCCATCTCCTTATTTGTCATGCCTTGCACCAGACAGACTATCACGTCGCGCTCGCGGTCGCTCAATACATCTGCATCACTGTTCTTATTAATCATATTAGACAACTTCTGCGATATATTGCTTTGGTTGATTTGCTTTTCAAGCAATCTGACTGCCGGTATAAAGATATGGTCTTCGACCTCGGAATGCTGGGCAAGCCATGACTCACAATTATAGATATCAAACAGCGTCGCATAAAGTTGATTATTGCGATGCGCATCGACTGGAAGATACTGTATGATGATATTCTTCAACTCACGCAACTTGACATCTATCTGGTCATGATGCTTGGAAAAAGTCTCCACATCATAGTTGGTCTGCGCTTTTCCCTGAAGGAGCGCCTCGACGTATGGAAAGACATTCTTTTCCTCATACTTCATATGATGGACGATACTGCGGGCATACTCATCGTATATCTTGATGATGAGAGACGCCAGATTGTCGGCGGCGTCAAGCGATGCTATCAGTTCCTTCCTAATGAAAGGCAACTCAAAGTCCAAATAGTATTCGTGCGAGGATTTAAGATATTGCATCAAGGTGGGCACGGAAAGACGCGCGACATCATCCGCTCCCAGGTATCCATTGATGGTATAATTGACAATACACAGAAAAGTGAAGCTATCGACTCCCTCATCTATACAGACCTCTTCTACCGTCTTGTTGCCAAATCCCAGGTTGATGCCAAAAGAGCCAAGGCAGCGCAAAACCGCATAATTATCCTGTAAAAGAGTAATCATCTTGTCTGATGCTTCATATAATTTCTGCTTCTTCATCGTCTGTTGTTATATAATTGTATGCAAAATTACAAAAATCGAAAGAATATTTTCTCTCCACATTACTTTTTAACACAAAGTGAAGCCTATATTTGTTGCAAAGATAAAAAGGATGTCCAAATGGTGCAATACCTAAAAGTAGGTATTTTGAGTATGAACGCCGAAGACAACTACCTACTTCATAGAGTGGCTCTCTACGCTTGTAGAATTAACCTCCACGCTTATGGAGATACACTCCACGCTTGCAGAATTAACCTCCACGCTTATGGAGATACACTCCACGCTTGCGTAGTTGGCAAACGGCACCATAAAAGCAATACAAAAAAATCCCTTGCCATCAATCTGACAAGGGACTTCATTATTTATTATGCTATAATTTGCTTGCTATTACTTGGCATAAGCCACGCTGCGGGTCTCACGGATAACCGTAATCTTAACCTGACCAGGATAGGTCATCTCGTTCTGAACCTTTGTTGCAATCTCGTCAGAGAGCTTGATGCTTTCCTCGTCGCTCATCTTGTCGGCACCGACAATCACGCGCAACTCGCGACCTGCCTGGATGGCGTAAGTCTTAACCACGCCAGGGTAGCTCATAGCTATAGCCTCAAGGTCGTTAAGACGCTTGATGTAAGCCTCGACTATCTCGCGACGGGCACCGGGACGGGCACCAGAGATGGCATCGCAAACCTGAACGATAGGAGCAAGCAGGCTCTCCATCTCTGTCTCATCATGGTGAGCGGCGATGGCATTGCAGATATCTGCCTTCTCCTTATATTTCTCTGCAATCTTAGCACCATAGAGTGCGTGGGGCAGCTCGCTCTCCTCATCTGGCACCTTACCGATATCGTGCAAGAGACCGGCACGCTTGGCCTTCTTAGGATTAAGTCCCAACTCTGAAGCCATAACCGCACAGAGGTTTGCTGTCTCGCGAGCGTGCTGCAACAAATTCTGTCCGTAAGAAGAGCGATACTTCATCTTGCCGACGATACGCACCAGCTCGGGATGCAGGCCGTGGATACCCAGGTCGATAACCGTACGCTTACCAGTCTCAATAATCTCATTGTCCAACTGCTTCTTGACCTTGGCCACAACCTCCTCGATACGAGCGGGATGGATACGGCCGTCGGTAACCAGCTGATGGAGAGCCAGACGGCAAACCTCGCGACGGATGGGGTCAAAGGCAGAGATGACAATAGCCTCGGGGGTATCGTCGACGACAATCTCGACACCTGTAGCAGCCTCAAGGGCACGGATATTACGACCCTCGCGACCGATGATACGACCCTTAACCTCGTCGTTATCAATGTGGAACACGCTCACCGAATTCTCGATAGCAGTCTCGGTAGCCACACGCTGGATGGTCTGGATGACAATCTTCTTGGCCTGCTGGTTGGCATTGAGCTTGGCCTCGTCTACAATCTCGTTGATATAGCTGGCGGCATCAAGTTTAGCCTGGTCCTTCAGGCTGTCTATCAGTCGTTCCTTGGCTTCCTCGGCGCTCAGACCAGAGAGTTCTTCGAGCTTGGCACGCTCCTGCTCCTGCATCTTCTCAAGTTCCTGCTGCTTTACGAGCATCAGCTTCTTCTCGTTGTCTATACGCTGCTGAAGCTGGGTGAGTTCCTGCTTCTTTCGGCCTATCTCGTCCTGACGCTGGTTGAGAGATATCTCGCGCTGCTTGAGCCTGTTCTCGTTTTGCTGAATCTTCTGGTTGCGCTGCTGCACCTCCTTCTCCAGCTCACTCTTCTTGTTGAGGAATTTCTCCTTGACTTCAAGCAGTTTCTTCTCCTTTACCACTTCGGCTTCCTTAGAGGCTGCCGCTACCATTTCATTGTATTTTCCCTTAATGACATAACGGAAAATCATATAACCAGCCAATACTCCCACGACGAGAGCTACGGCCACTATAATCAATGTAATTACCATTTTTAGTATTATGTATATAAAATTTAATTCCTTACTCGCTATCCAACGCTTCTTCGATTTCGGAAGTCAACTTGGTAAGGATGTCGGTAACAGGCAATATATCGTGTTTTCTGGTTTCCTTCTGATATCTGAGAGATATATCAATCAGAGCCATATATAATATTTCCTTCTCACCCTTGCGGTCTTTATAGACTGCAGAGTAATTGTTTACAACATCGGTTATCAGCTTGGCTGCGGCACGATAGCACTCTTCCTCTGCCCGAGGAATAGTTACTGTCATATCCGTATCGTAGACATGTAACCTAATACGCAATTTTTCCTTGTCTGACTCACCCATCGCTTCGCGTTATTTTTCGCTCAGTAGCGTGATACACTTGTTAACGTCTCTGATGAGCTTGGATATGCGCTTCTGCGCTCCTTCGACATCACCGTCGGTGACCTCAATCATCCTCGCCATCTTCAAACTCTCATAGTCCATGGAAGCCTGAGCCAGCCGAGCCTCAAGTTCGGCTATCTTAGCGTCGCGTTCGGACAGCATATCCTCAAGACGGGTCTTCTCCTTTTTGAGTTCATCAAAACGGAGAATCATCTGTCGCATACGTGTCGTAAACAGCGTCAATGTTTTCTCAGTAGCATCCATAACCTATGTTTAGCTTACAAATTTATATGAATAATCTGTAAAATCCAAAGAAATGTCTCGTTTTTTGTTATTTAGCTGCCTCTTCTTTGGCTTTTGGCTCTTTCTTGGCCAACATCACCACCTGATAGACAAATCCGGTAATCCACTTTTCAGAGAACGAGAGACGCTTGTTGTACTGGCGGATATTGAGCACCACCTTGACAACTCCTGCATCCTTGTAGTCGTTCTTGGTAAAGATTTCCTTCACGGTTTTCTCGGTCATCGAGTAGATGGCGCCCTTGAAGAAAGAAGGCATACGCAGCTTGAACTTCATGAGATTACCCATCAGCATCATCAGGTCTTGGGTAAAGCCCTGGAACTGTACGAGGTACACCTGTACGTCCTGTATTTTACGGCAGTTCTTACGAATACTGGCGTCAATCTCCTTGAAGAAGAGGTCGTCAACCTTGTAGAGCTCTTTGAGCATCTTCTTGCAGTGGCTCTTCTCACCAATACCCAACTTATTGTTCTGGGTTGGCACGTGCAGCGTCGTCTTGAACATACGCAAGTCGGGCAGCATGGCAAGATTGTTGATACCCAGCTGGCTGGCTATCGATGCCTGAAAGTACACCCTGATGAGCGTCATGTAGTCTTCCATTCCGCCCGTTTTCTTTTCCGTTGACTTATTTCCGAATAATTTTGAAAATATTCCCATTATAATTACTTAAGTTTTTAATTAAATAATGGCCTAATTGCCATTAACAGCCACAAAATTACAACAAACTCGCCAATTGTCAAAATTATTTAACGTATTTCTTCGGACATAATACCAATGTATCGCAGTGGCAAGCACTGAGCTGTCCTTCCCATGGCCTCTCCGTGAAACTCATAAGGGGAACCGGAAGCACAACTTAAAGTTGCATGAGACCAACCAGATAGAAAAGCAATCGCATCATGGGTTTTTCCTGCCATTAAAAAAAATGGCCGACGATGAATATTTTTTTAATTATAATAAGGAGAAATCCGAATTATTATATTACCTTTGCATAGATTACGCACGATATAAGCCCAAGCTATTGCCATAGCTGCACAATGGTCATAATCGATGCCGCAGAAACAAAAACCATACAACATGCCACAACATATAAGCACAGTCGAAAACACCCTTAAAACTGAAGCAATGGCAGAGGACCTGAAAAATCCCTTGTTAATGCTGTCCAACAGAACCATAAAGCGTACATTCGACTTGTTTGCTGGTCTATTGGTATGTATCATCTCCCTACCCTTCCTGCCCATCATCGCGCTAATCATCAAGATGCAGAGCCGCGGCCCCATAGTGTTCAAGCAGGAGCGCACCGGTCTTGACGGCAAGACATTTGTATGCTACAAGTTTCGCACCATGCGTCTGAACGACGAGTGCGACACACTTCAGGCCACAGCCAATGACCCACGCATATTCCCCTTTGGCAGTTTCATGCGCCGCACACATATCGACGAAATCCCCAATTTCATCAATGTAATCAAGGGCGACATGAGCATTATCGGCCCACGCCCCCACATGCTCTACCACACCAGAAAATACACCCAGTTGATAGACAACTACATGGACCGTCATCGCTGCAAGCCCGGCATTACGGGATATTCACAGGTGCTGGGACTGAGCGGAGAAACTCCCGAGGTGTGGCAAATGGCAGAGAGAGTGAAACACGACATATGGTATATCAAGCATTGGTCAATAGGATTAGACCTATGGATACTCTATCGCACAGTGGTAGTCACTTTCTGCAAGAGAAGACAGAATAATATCTAAAACGAAATAACAAGGTGAAAGGTATAGTACTTGCTGGCGGTTCAGGCACTCGCCTCTACCCCATAACCAAAGGCATTAGCAAACAGCTGATACCTATCTTTGACAAGCCGATGATATATTACCCCATCTCGGCTCTGATGCTCTCTGGCATACGCGAGATTCTCATCATCTCCACCCCTTACGACCTCCCAGGCTTCCGCCGACTACTCGGTGACGGCAGCGAACTGGGCGTCAAATTTGAATACGCCGAGCAACCCAGCCCCGACGGACTGGCCCAGGCTTTCATCATCGGCGAGAAGTTTATCGGCAATGACTCCGTCTGCCTCGTCCTTGGCGACAACATCTTCTATGGAGCCGGCTTCAGTGGCCTGCTCCACCAGAGTGTCACCAATGTAGAGCAAGACGGCATGGCTACCGTCTTCGGTTATTACGTCAACGACCCAGAGCGCTATGGCGTGGCTGAGTTTGACGCCGATGGCAACTGCCTCTCCATCGAGGAAAAGCCACAGCATCCCAAGAGCAACTACGCCGTTGTGGGACTATACTTCTATCCCAACAGCGTGGTAGAGATAGCCAAAAACATCAAGCCCAGTGCTCGCGGCGAGCTCGAGATTACTACCGTCAACCAGGAATATCTCAACCGCCATCAGCTGAAGGTGCTTACCCTTCAGCGCGGATTTGCATGGCTCGACACCGGTACCCACGACAGTCTGAGCGAGGCCAGCACCTTCATCGAGGTAATAGAGAAGCGCCAAGGTCTCAAGGTGGCTTGTCTCGAAGAAATAGCCTACAAGCAGGGATGGATAGACGCTGACCAGCTCAGAGAACTGGCCAAGCCCATGCTCAAAAACCAATACGGACAATACCTCTTATCATTGACAAAATAAAAACTTAAATAAAATGGAATACGTAAAAAATGGAATGCCCGAAGAAATTCGAGACCAGGAAAAGAGTTCGCTGAACTATCAAGATGTTATCCGGATAGCCGTACTCTATTGGAAATGGTTCTTACTTTCTGTGATTATCTGTGTAGGTATCGCAGCCGTATATCTGCGCTACACCACACCCGTCTATCAAGCCACCACCAAGATGCTCATCAAGAATGATGACAACAATGCACGCAGCCGCACCGGCAGCCGCATTGCTCAGGCAGCCAACCTGGGATTCATGGAGGCAAGTGACGGTTTTGACAACGAGATGGAAATCCTCACCTCGCGTCTGCTGGCCGAACAGGCAGCAAGAGACCTGAAGCTCTACACTACCTATTATATAAAAGGTAAGATTAAGGCACAGATAGCCTACCACAACAATCCCGTCAATGTGGATGTAGACCCCACTCACCTGGAGATGCTGAAGGCTCCCGTGAAGCTGACCATCAAGTATGAGAATGGCCAGTACAACGTGACAGGCACCTACACCAAGCCTCTCGTAGAGGGTACCAAGGGCGTGGAATACAAGATAGACAAGAAATTCAAGAACCTGCCAGCCACATTCGGTACCAAAGTAGGTGTGATTACCCTCTCACGCAATGCCTGTCCCCAGATGCGCGAAGGCGACATCATGAAGGCCGTTATCGTGTCTCCCCACATGATGTCATACAAGTATCAGAAGTCGCTCAACGTATCTCCCACATCCAAGACGACCACCATCGCCAAGCTCACACTCAACGACGAAGTGCCTATGCGCGCTACCGACTATCTGCGCCAGCTGGCCGTAGTCTACAACCGCCAGGCCAATGAGGACAAGAATGAGGTGGCTCGCCGTACCGAGGAGTTTATCAACAACCGTATCGAAAAGCTCAACGCCGAGCTGGGCAGCACCGAAGGGTCTCTGGAGAGCTACAAGAAGCGCAACCAGCTGGTTGACATCAAGCTCAATGCAAGCCAGAACGTACTCAACGCAAGCCAATACCAGCAGAAGTTGTCCGAGGCTCAGATGCAGGTTGAACTTATCAACAGCCTGCGCGAGACTATGAATTCGAGCAAGGACTACGCCGTGCTGCCTGCCAATGTGGGTATCGCCGATGTAGCCGTAACCTCGCTCATCACGAAATACAACGAGATTTCTCTCAATCGCAGCCGTCTGCTCAATGGCGCCTCTGAGTCTTCGCCCACCGTCATCCCTCTTACCAATCAGCTTGACGAGCTCCGCCACAGCATCAGCGTGGCCATGAACCAGGCCAAGTTCAATGCCGAGATGCAGCTCAACAAGATTGAGAGCGAGTTGAACCGCAACTCTGGCAAGATGACTGAGACTCCAGAGCAGGAGCGCATCCTTACACAGATTGGCCGCCAGCAGGAAGTGAAGTCTGCCCTGTATGTGATGCTGTTGCAGAAGCGCGAAGAGAACTCTATCTCTCTGGCATCAACCGTGGACAAAGGCAAGCTCATCGACACCCCCGAGGTGTTGGGCAAAATCAGTCCTAAGGGTAGCATCATATTGCTCATCTCTTTTGTATTGGGCATTGGTATTCCCGCCGGTCTGCTCTTCCTTATCCAGCTGTTGCGCTACAAGATTGAGGGACACGACGACGTGGAGAAGCTCACCAAGCTGCCTATCATCGCCGACGTGGCTGTGGCCAGCGATAGCGCCAAGACCAAGGCCGACATCGTGGTACACGAGAACAAGAACAATATGATGGAAGAAATCTTCCGTTCGATGCGTACCAACCTGCAGTTTATGATGAAGGAAGACGAGAAGGTCATCCTCTTCACCTCCACCACTTCGGGCGAAGGCAAGACATTCAACTGCGCCAACCTCGCCATCAGTTTCGCACTGCTGGGCAAGAAGGTACTGCTCGTGGGACTCGATATCCGCAAGCCCCGACTGGCCGAGTTGTTTGAGATTAATGACAAGATACACGGTATTACCAACCTTCTGGTCAAGGAGCATCCCACTTGGGCCGACATCAGCAAGCAGATACTGCCTTCAGAGGTAAACAGCAATCTGGAGCTGCTCATGGCTGGCCCCATTCCTCCCAACCCCGCAGAATTGGTAGCCCGCAAGAGCCTCGACGACATTATCAACGAACTGAAGGATCACTATGATTACATCCTTATCGACACCGCCCCTGTGGGTCTGGTTACCGATACGCTTCAGATTGGCCGCGTAGCCGACGCCACGGTGTACATGTGCCGCGCCGACTATACCGCCAAGGAGAGCTTCAACCTCATCAACGAACTTTCGGAAACCAAGAAGCTGCCTAACATGTCCATTGTCCTCAACGGCGTAGACATGACCAAGAAGAAGTATGGCTACTACTATGGCTATGGCAAGTATGGCAAATACGGACATTATGGCAGATACGGCCGATATGGCAAGGGCTCGTATGGTTCATACGGTTCTTATGGCAATTACAGCAAGAGTCACTATGGTGACGCCAACGACGACTCCGTCAAGCACTAAGGTGCTTGGCGGGTCAGCCGCCGGCCTCCTCACGCGCGTATATATATAAATAGGTATAAGAGACTATGACAATAGCCGTAGATTTTGATGGAACGATAGTCACCCACGAGTATCCGAAGATTGGCGAAGAACTTCCGTTTGCCACAGAGACGCTGAAGATGCTTATCAAGGAGCATCACAAACTGATACTGTGGACTGTCCGCGAAGGTGCGCTTCTCGACGAAGCCGTCAACTGGTGCCGCGAGCGTGGCGTTGAGTTTTACGCTGTCAACAAAGACTATCCCGAAGAAAAACAAGAATGGAACAATCACTTCTCCCGCAAGCTGAAAGTAGACATGTGGATTGATGACCGTAACATCGGCGGTCTGCCCGATTGGGGACAGATTTACCAGATGATACACTACAACAAGACATGGCACGACATCATGCGCGAAGAGCGCAGAAGCCTGAGAGGAGAAAATGAAACACAAAAAAAGAAACATTGGTGGCAATTCTAACCACCAATGTTTCTTTTTTTATATCGTCCTCTGTCTATCCCACTACAAACTTCAGGATAAACAGGAGCGAGAGTATCACCAGCGTGACGCTTATATTCTTAAACTTACCAGTACATACCTTCATCACTACATAGCTCAAGATGCCCAAGCAGATGCCATCGGCTATGGAATAACACAACACCATCGTAATCATAGTGATAAACGAGGGGAAAGCCTCGGTGACATCATTGAGTTCTATCTTCTTCACCGAGTCAATCATCAGCACGCCCACCATAACCAGGGCACCACTTGTGGCAGCCGAAGGAATGAGCAGGAAAAGCGGAGACAGCAAGAGGGCTGCGATGAACAGGAATCCGGTAACCAGCGAGGTGAGACCCGTGCGACCGCCCTCGGCTATACCCGAAGCACTCTCGATATATGTAGTGACGGTACTGCTACCCAACATGGCTCCACAGGTAGTACCGATGGCGTCGCTGAGCATGGCTTCCTTCACACGAGGAATAGAGCCGTCGGGACGAACCACACCAGTCTTCTCCGCCAAGCCCACAAGTGTACCCACGGTATCAAAGATATTGATGATAAGCAGCGAGAAGATTACCACCAGCATATTGATATTGAAGAAACCATCAAAATCAAACTGGCAGAAAATCGGCGCTACCGAGTGGGGCTCCGACACAGGCAGCCACCCATCAGGCATCACCGTCACGCCCATCGGCAAACCTACCAGAGTAGCAATGATGATGGCGATGAAGAGAGCGCCCTTCACTCTACGGGCTGTGAGCACTCCGCTCAGCACTATGGCCACGATACCCAGGATAGCTTCGGGGGTGAAATTGCCCAAAGCCACAAAGGTGTCGGGATTGGCCACCACGATGCCGGCGTTCTTCAGTCCGATAAAGGCTATAAACATACCTATTCCCGCCGAAATGGAGTAGCGCAAGTTGCGAGGGATGCTGTCCAGAATCTTCTCACGCACGTTCATAAACGTAATGAGGATGAAGACTACGCCCTCTACAAGCAATGCCGCCAACGACTGTTGCCACGACAGGTGCATAGCCTGACACATGGTAAAGGCAAAGAAGGCATTGAGACCCATACTTGGAGCTTGGGCAAACGGCAACTTGGCCATGAACGCAAGCAACAGGGTGGAAATGGCCGCCGCGAGGGCTGTGGCTGTGAAGAGAGCGCCCTTGTCCATACCCGTAGTGGCCAGAATTGCGGGATTGACAGCAAGGATGTAGCTCATTGTCAGAAAAGTGGTAGCGCCGGCCACAACCTCCGTGCGCACACTTGCCTTGGCACTATCAAATCCAAGGGCTTTGGTTAAAATATTCATTAATTCACTATAAATTAGGATTATACATCTGCTTAATGATGATGCAAAAATAATAAGAAACGCCAAAACAGGCAAAAGAATAACCAAGAATATTCATAAAAACCACTTATCCTGCTACTTGGCGCTTCATTTCCACCTTATTTTATATGACGGGCGTTTCACTCTGCCGCCCCCACACCTTCAACGCAGCTCCAACTACCAGTGACCCTTATTCTCTATCGCAAAGCCGCCATCTTCAGCACCTTAGCCACTATTATTCTTGACTTTTATGCCAATATGATTGTTATTATGTATACCTTTGCAGTCGAAAAAACATTCATTATGGCAAAGAGAGCATACATAGAGAAAAATAAGGCATGGCTGGAAGACAAAGCCCACGAAGAAGGCGTACTCCAGTTGCCGCGCGGTATGTACTATCGCATCATCCACAGCGGAGAAGGCACTACCCACCCTTCACCCAGAAGTATCATCACAGCCCACTACCGCGGATCCACCATCGACGGTCATACCTTCGACTCAAGTTATGGCGGCACGCCACTGGCCATCAGGCTCTGCGACCTGATAGACGGTTGGATTGTGGCACTGCAGCAGATGGTTGTCGGCGACAAGTGGGAACTATACATCCCGGCAGAGATGGGCTACGGCAAATTCTCCCAACCCGGAATCCCTGGCGGTTCTACCCTCATCTTCGAGATTGAACTCTTGGGAATCGGCTGATACAAGCCACTTTTGCCCCATCAAGGCGGTCTGACCAATGGCCAACCCACCTATTTCGGAGACCATCATGGCCATCATCAGCACCATCATTGTTAAAAAAAACAAAATCGCGAACAAATAAACGGATTTAGTTCCCCGTTTCACATTGAAAATTAGTAATTTTGCAACCGATTTGGTGTTTACTCACCTTATCATCGAGTTAATTAACATAATGTCTAACTTTTTATTTATTTCATTTATTAATTTTATGTCAGATTTTAAGAACGTACAGCCGTTGGCAGACTTCAATTGGGACGAGTTTGAGAATGGCACTAATGCAGGCTCAAACATTGACGACATTCAGAAGGCTTACGACGAGACCCTTAACAAGGTTACAGAGCATCAGGTAGTAGAAGGTACCGTAATCTCTGCTGACAAGAAAGAGGTTATCGTTAACATCGGTTACAAGAGCGATGGTATCATTCCCGCTTCTGAATTCCGCTACAACCCCGACCTCAAGGTAGGTGACAAGGTTGAAGTTTACGTTGAGAACCAGGAGGACAAGAAGGGCCAGTTGGTTCTGTCTCACAAGAAGGCACGCCTGGCCAAGAGCTGGGACCGTGTTAACGAGGCTCTCGCTAACGACGAGGTTATTCAGGGCTACATCAAATGCCGCACTAAGGGTGGTATGATTGTTGATGTATTCGGAATCGAAGCATTCTTGCCCGGTAGCCAGATTGACGTTCATCCAATACGCGACTACGATGTATTCGTAGGCAAGACCATGGAGTTCAAGATTGTCAAGATCAATCAGGAGTTCCGCAATGTGGTTGTTTCTCACAAGGCTCTTATCGAGGCCGAGCTTGAGGCACAGAAGAAGGACATCATCTCTAAACTTGAGAAGGGTCAGGTACTCGAGGGTACTGTTAAGAACATCACCTCTTATGGTGTATTCGTTGACCTCGGCGGTGTTGACGGACTCATCCACATCACCGACCTGTCTTGGGGCCGCGTAAGCGATCCTCACGAGGTAGTAGAGCTCGACCAGAAGATCAATGTTGTTATCCTCGACTTCGATGAGGAGAAGAAGCGTATCGCTCTCGGTCTGAAGCAGCTTACTCCCCACCCATGGGAGGCTCTGGATGCCAACCTGAAGGTAGGCGACCACGTAAAGGGCAAGGTAGTCGTTATCGCTGACTACGGTGCATTCGTTGAGATTCAGCCCGGCGTTGAAGGTCTTATCCACGTTAGCGAGATGTCTTGGAGCCAGCACCTCCGCTCAGCTCAGGACTTCCTGCACGTAGGCGACGAGGTAGAGGCAGTTATCCTGACCCTCGACCGCGAGGAGCGCAAGATGAGCCTCGGTATCAAGCAGCTCAAGGAAGACCCATGGCAGAGCATCGATACCAAGTATCCTATCGGCAGCAAGCACACCGCTAAGGTTTGCAACTTCACCAACTTCGGTATCTTCGTAGAGCTTGAGGAAGGTGTTGACGGCCTCATCCACATCTCTGACCTCTCTTGGACCAAGAAGGTTAAGCATCCTTCTGAGTTCACACAGGTAGGCGCTGAGATTGAGGTTGTTGTACTCGAGATAGACAAGGAGAACCGTCGTCTGAGCCTCGGCCACAAGCAGCTCGAGGAGAATCCTTGGGATGTTTACGAGACTCTGTACACTGCAGGTTCTGTACACCAGGGCAAGATTACCGAGATGATGGACAAGGGTGCCGTTATCACTCTCAACGAGGGTGGTGAAGGCTTCGCTACTCCCAAGCACTTGGTTAAGGAAGACGGCTCACAGGCTAAGCTCGGTGAGGAGCTCCCATTCAAGGTTATCGAGTTCAACAAGAACTCTCGCCGCATCATCCTTTCACACTCTCGTACATTCGAGGATGAGAAGGAAGAGGTTAAGCCCGTTCGCAAGCACGCTGCCAAGAAGCAGGACGCTCCTGTTATCAACAACGTTGCTGCCAGCACATCACTCGGCGACCTCGATGTATTGGCCGAACTGAAGCAGAAGATGGAGAAGGGCGAGTAATATCAGCCTAACCCATTAAAAAATAAAGAAAGCCCGCAAAATTTTTGCGGGCTTTCTTTTTTATTCCAACGATTATTAGTAACTTTGCAGACACATTTAAGATGTACCAAGAATGTTTCATCCCTTGAAACATTATTTTATATAACCACATCACATATTAATATATATGTATAGCAAAGAAGAACTGATAGCAAAAGCTATTCCTGAACTGTTGGATATTGCACACAGCATGGGTGCTGTGACCACAGGCAACAGCGACCAGGAGAGCCTCGCCTATGCCATTCTGGACAAGCAGGCAGAAGACGAAGGCAATAAAAATCCACTTGGAACCAAACGCCGTAGAACACGCATCATCAAGAAGGAAAGCGACAAAGTATATACCGTGAATGGGAAAGAAGGCGAGAACTTCGACTTGAAGAAAAACATCAACACCCACAAGGAAGAACCCGGACTTTTTGCCAACGAAGAGTTGCTCAACAAAGACGCCGAGACTCCAGTCGTGGCCGAGGAAGAGCCCGTCGAGAAACCCAAGCGTCGCACACGCAAGACCACCAAGAAAGAGGCTGAGGAAACAGCTCCTTCAGAAGAAACACCCGTAAAGGACGAGCCCGCTACCGAGGAGCCTGCTACTGCTGTTCAGGCAGAGACACCCCAGGCCAGTGAGCCCGAAGCTCCCGAGCAGGTAGAAGAGCCCCAGGCAGAGCAAGCCGACTTCGTTCCCGAAGCCCAGTTTGCCATGGGCGACCAGCCCGCTGCAGAAGAGGGCGACAGCGAAGGACTGATAGCCAAGTTGCAGGCAAAAATCAACGCCCACAACGAGAACATCGACAACAGCCCGATGGTTACCAACGACGTATGGGAAGGCGACCCCGGTGATGGCACCGATTTCATCATCACCCACGACCTGCCCATCGAAGACGAAGGTGTCGTGCCCACCTACGACATGTTCGACAATCCCACTACTCCCGTCAACAATACCGTACAGTCATACCAGCAGCCCGTGCAGGAGAATGTCACCAAATACGACTTCTCCGACATCATCACTGCCAATGGCGTGCTCGAAGTCATGCAGGACGGTTACGGCTTCCTGCGCTCCAGCGACTACAATTACCTCTCTTCTCCTGACGATGTCTATGTTTCCAACGCCCAGGTGAAGCATTACGGACTGAAGACAGGCGATGTAGTCCAGTGCCATGTACGTCCACCCCATGAGGGCGAGAAGTATTTCCCCCTTACCAGCATAGACAAAATCAACGGACGCGAGCCCGCAGAAGTCAGAGACCGCATCCCGTTCGAACACCTTACCCCACTCTTCCCCGACGAGAAATTTACACTCTGTGGCGACCGCGCCACGACCAACCTCTCTACCCGCATAGTAGACCTCTTCTCTCCTATCGGTAAGGGACAGCGCGCCCTCATCGTGGCCCAGCCCAAAACGGGTAAGACCATACTGATGAAGGATATCGCCAACGCCATAGCAGCCAACCACCCCGAAGCCTACCTCATGATGCTGCTCATCGACGAGCGTCCTGAGGAAGTTACCGACATGGCCCGCACCGTCAATGCCGAGGTTATCGCCTCTACCTTTGACGAGCCTGCCGAGCGCCATGTCAAGATAGCCGGCATCGTGCTCGAGAAGGCCAAGCGCATGGTCGAATGTGGCCACGATGTTGTCATCTTCCTCGACTCCATCACCCGTCTGGCCCGCGCCTATAACACCGTTTCCCCTGCCTCTGGCAAGGTGCTCACCGGTGGTGTCGACGCCAATGCCCTGCAGAAGCCCAAGCGTTTCTTCGGAGCCGCGCGCAACATCGAAGGCGGCGGTTCGCTCACCATCATTGCCACCGCTCTCATCGACACCGGCAGCAAGATGGACGAGGTTATCTTCGAGGAATTCAAGGGTACCGGCAACATGGAGTTGCAGCTCGACCGCTCACTCAGCAACAAGCGCATCTTCCCTGCCGTCAACCTGGTAGCATCAAGCACACGCCGCGACGACCTGCTGCAAGACCAGTTTACGCTCGACCGCATGTGGGTATTGCGCAAGCATTTCAGCGACATGAACTCTTTCGAGGCTATGAACGAAATCCACGATACTATGGTAAGAACCAAGGACAACAACGAGTTCTTGATTGCCATGAACGGATAAGCAGCAATACATATTACGACTATCATCGAGGGAACCGTCTTTACGAGACAGTTCCCTCGATGCGTATATAAACTTCTATTAACTGTTCACGAAGCAAAAAAACATGGTCATATCCTTTGTCCTGCCCAAGACTTTCTGTAACTTTGTACTCAAGTTCTGCACCGCCCCATTCGTAGCGGGGATGCACAATAATAACCACATAAACATATTGACCGGATATGAAAGTATTGAAATTCGGCGGTACATCAGTAGGTTCCGTCAAGAGTATTCTGAGTGTAAAAAGCATTGTTGAAAAGGAAGCCAAACGCCAGCCCGTCATCGTCGTCGTCAGTGCGTTGGGAGGTATCACCGACAAACTGATTTCCACCTCCAAACTGGCTGAGAACGGCGACGACAAGTGGAAACAGTCATTCGACGAAATCGTTAACCGTCACTACATGATGATTGACACCGTCATTACTGACAACACCGCACGCGAGCAGCTTTTTGCTACCATTGATATATTATTAGACCAGCTGAAGAGCATCTTCTTCGGCGTTTATCTGGTCCACGACCTCAGCAAGAAATCTTACGACACCATCGTCAGCTATGGCGAGCGCATCAGCTCCCACATCGTTGCAGCCATGATACGCGGAGCCCGCCGTGTCAACTCCCTCGACTTCATCGTCACCGAGCAGAAGAACGGCCGCCACATCCTGGACAGCGACCTGACCCACAAGCGTGTGTGCGAAACCTTTGCCAACCTCTCGCGCATCTCTATCGTGCCCGGCTTTATCAGCCGAGACCGCGACACCCACGACATCACCAATCTTGGTCGTGGCGGCTCCGACTATACCGCCGCCATCATCGCCGCCTCGCTCGATGCCGACGTGCTGGAGATATGGACCGATGTCGACGGTTTTATGACCGCCGACCCGCGCGTCATCAAGAACGCCTATACCATCAGCGAGCTCAGCTACATCGAGGCAATGGAGCTCTGCAACTTCGGCGCCAAGGTCATCTATCCGCCCACCATCTACCCCGTTTGCGTCAAGAATATCCCTATCAAGGTCAAGAACACCTTCAACCCCGAAAACCCGGGCACCATCATCAAGCAGCAGATAGCCAACGACTTCAAGCCCATCAAGGGTATTTCGAGCATCAGTGGCACCACGCTTATCACTGTGGCTGGTCTGTCTATGGTGGGCGTCATCGGTGTCAACCAGCGCATCTTTACCGCACTGACCAACGGTGGCATCTCCGCGTTCATGGTTTCCCAGGCTTCATCCGAGAACTCCACCTCCATCGGTGTCCGCGACGCCGATGCCGAAGAGGCTGTCAACGTGTTGAACAGCGAGTTTACCAAGGAGATAGAGACCGGAGCCATGTTTCCCATGCACTCTGAAGGCGGACTTGCCACGGTGGCCATCGTCGGCGAAAACATGCGCCATACGCCTGGCGTGGCGGGCAAACTGTTTGGCACGCTGGGGCGTAGCGGTATCTCTGTCATCGCCTGTGCCCAGGGAGCCTCTGAGACCAATATCTCCTTTGTCATCCAAGGCAAATCTCTGCGCAAGGCGCTTAACGTCTTGCACGACTCGTTCTTCCTGTCCGACTATAAGGTGCTCAACCTCTTCATCTGCGGTATCGGCACCGTAGGCAGCATGCTCATCGAGCAGATACGCAGCCAGTACGAAGAACTCAAGGAGCACTCGCGCCTCAAGCTCAATGTCGTGGGAATAGCCTCGTCCAAGAATGCCATCTTCGACCGCGACGGACTGGATCTCAGCCACTACAAAGAGATGCTGCAACAGTCATCGCCAAGCAATATAGAACTGTTGAAGGAGAAGATATTGGGAATGAATATCTTCAATTCCGTGTTCGTCGACTGCACCGCAAGCAAGGATGTGGCACAGATTTACCAGACCCTGCTCGAGCACAACATCAATGTGGTTGCCGCCAACAAGATTGCGGCTTCGTCAGACTATCAGAGCTATATCCGACTGAAGAACACGGCGCTGGAGCGTGGCGTCATCTATCGCTTTGAGACCAATGTGGGCGCCGGACTGCCCATCATCGGCACCATCAACGACCTGCGCAACTCAGGCGACAAGATACTCAAGATTGAGGCGGTGCTCAGTGGCACGCTCAACTACATCTTCAACGAGTTGTCTGCCACCGTCCCATTCTCCGAGACCGTAAGATTGGCCAAGGAGAACGGCTATTCCGAGCCCGACCCCCGTATCGACCTCAGTGGCACCGACGTGATACGCAAGCTGGTCATCCTCACCCGCGAAGCCGGCTATCAGATAGAGCAGGCCGATGTAGAGAAGCATCTCTTTATCCCCCAGCAGATGTTTGAGGGCAGTACCGACGATTTCTGGGCCAAGCTGCCCTCCTTGGACAAGCAGTTTGAAGCCAAGCGTCAGCAGCTGGAAGCCGAGGGGAAGCGTTGGCGCTTCGTGGCAGAGATGGAGAACGGTGCGGCCAAGGTCTCTCTCAAAGAGGTGGCCAAGGGGCATCCCTTCTACAATCTGCAGGGCTCCAACAATATCGTGATGCTTACCACCGAGCGTTACAAGGAGTTCCCCATGCTGATACAGGGCTATGGAGCCGGCGCCGGGGTCACCGCAGCCGGAGTCTTTGCCAACATCATGTCTATAGCCAACATCTGATTAGTAGTCACTATACGCTAAGAGGGTACAAAGCCAATCACTTTGTACCCTCTTAGCGTATATATATGTATGTGTCGATTACTCTGGACGCACATCCACCGCGTCGGCCATCAGGTGCATGGCGGTCTCGTCGATGCCCTGACTCTGCAGCAAGTTTATGTCGGCCTCAAACGAGGAGTAGATGCTACGGCTTGTACCCTTGTCGCGCCTGCCTGCCATAGCGAGATAGGCTCTGAACACCTCCACAGCTTCTGCCACTCGTCCCGTCAACCACAGACTGTACCCATAGTTCAGACGGTCATCGGCATTGTCAGGACATTTGGCACATAGCTTCTCATACTCAGCCACAGCCTGCTCGCTGTTGCCATGGTTCATCATGCCCCACAGCATCACACGCACCACATCCATGTTGTCGGGATTGTTGTAGTACAGTTTGTGCAATGTCGGCATAGCCTCCTCCACCCTGCCCGACATCACCAGACACAGAGAGCGGTTAAGCAGATAGTTCACATTGTCCTCATGGATGCCTGCCAGACGGTCATAGCAACTCAGTGCTGCCAGATAGTCCTTGCGGTCCAGACGACTATGGGCGGCGCCACGCAGCACATACTCATTGTCGGGGTATTCGGCCACCATCACATCATACATCGTCGCAGCCGTAGCCTTGTCGCCATGCTGCCACAGGTAGTGGGCGACAAACAGACGGTCAGACAGTCTCAATGGCATTGGCACTGCTGCAAGCAGAGTCAGCACTGTGGTGTGATAATGTTCGTCCTTGCGCGTGTCCATGCTATCCATAAAGCGCAAGGCGTCATAGCACATTTCCTTATAACCATCCGTGTCGCCGAAGAGACGGTCGTCGGCAACGAAGACATAGACCACATCAGGCCGCTGACGCATCCTGAAACTGTCGACGAAGTTGTCCTTCATCGCATACAACTGGTGGAAACGGAAAAGGTCATGGAGATAATTGCGGCGGATAAACGAGGCCGATATCATGTCATCAGCAGCCATCGGCATGACGCCGCCCTTGTTTTCAATCATTGCCTTGCGCAGGTTAGCGGGCAATTGGGTCATCATCTTGGAAAACAAGATGACAAAAGAGTATTTGTCGTTGTCGCAGAAAGGAAGCGCAGAGAGCATGCTCTTTATCACCTCACGGGCATCTTCCGGTTCTGCGCTTCCCGAGTCTACAGATGGGTTGTCCCAGAAGAACGGCTCAAACCAGTGGCTTAACTTGGAGAAGAAGCTATAGCGCTTGGCTTGACAGAAACCGCCATAATAGATATCCCGCCCTTTGGCTGCCATCTCTTTCATTCGGTTCATGACCGTCTCCACTTCACTCATCATGTTTTCCGAATCCTCCGGATACAAGATGTCATGAAGGTCCGACGATTGAGTAATATCCTTGGAGAGTTGGGTCAAATCCATATTCCCCTGCTTGAGCAGCGTAGGCATGATATCGCGCTTGATACACTCATCATCATACAGGGCATTGACGCTGGTCATGAGCTGTATCTGCATTTCTTTGAGTTGCTCCACGCCTTTGTCGTGTTCTACTATCATATCCACCGTGCGCTTCTGGCCTTCCACCATCAGCGTCTGGTTGCCATCGAGCGACAAGGCCCAGCCCACCAGTGCCCGTTGGCGCACGCTTTCAGCCACATCAGCCACATAGACCGCCGCCAGCACCTCCAGTTTCTTCAGGTCGAAGACATTGACGCAGGCCAGCATGATGGCACCCACTATCCATTGGGCATCCACCGTATCGATGGCGGGCGAGGTGAGCATCTTCCTGTAGAACGACGCGTCGGCATCATGCCACTGGTTGGACAGCAGGATATGGTCAAACAGGCGCCCCATATACGCATCGTGCGCCTGCAGCAACTGCCGCCTATGTTCTTCCCGTCTCTCGGGCGCCTCGAGCGAGAGCATGGCCATATCGGCCACATGGTCTTCCAACCGCTGCCTGATAGCGTCAGGGTCGAAAACGATGCGACTGGACGCCAGCCGATAGGCGGCGTCATGATAGGAAGGATTGTCTTTTTTCTTGAGTTCTACCTGTATGTTCTGGATTAGCCTATAGGTTTTGCCAATCATTTCGTCATACAAGTCATTGCGACGCTCGTCGGTATATCCACGGCGCATAAAGTCGAGCATCAGGTCATAGTTGCGGCGTATGTCATCGACATCACCCGAAAAGGCATACAATGCCTGTTGTTCTATCAGCTTTGACAGGCGGGTCAATGTGTTTGAGAGCCGCCGATGAGCGTTGAAATCTTTCAGTATTGTCTGTATGGCGTTATCCATAGCCACTGTGTCTTAGAGTGATTGTTTATCGCTGCTTGGGCAGGGCGATGTGCGGGTAAGAGTACTTGGGCAGCCTGTCTATGGTCTTGTCATCGGTATGGCAGACCGCCTTCACCAGGTCGGCATAATGCTTTACGCCATAGTGGTTGAGCGAATCACAGGCTCTGTTATATCCCTCGACAAACGCGGTGAGCTGCTTCACGCGCTTCTTGTCCTTCATCAGATGGGCACCTGCCACTACCACACCCAGATGTTCCTTCATCTTCCGGCTGTCTTCGATTACCGTGTGCTTGAACATCCTGGCAGTCGTGGCCTGTGGCTCTGTCAGCCACATGGCATCCATTTCGTTGTTTTTCAGCATATCCAGCCTTATGAGTACATCATTGATTTGCACCCTGAATACTGGTGCAGAGGTCTTGATGCCATCGAGAGCCTTGTCGGTGAGATAATCGGTTGCCGAGTAGCGGGTCATCGCCACCATCTTGTCGCCCAACTGCGCCGCCGTCTTGACACGCGCCGTGCGGTTGGCTATCAACTGCCAGTAGGCATCGGTCGGCCCCATCGTCAGAAGCCCCACCCCGTGCTTGGTCATATGCTCCACGCGCTTCAGGTCGGTCACTGCCACCTCCACGCTTTTGCCTTTGAGCGCCGTGTCACAGTCTATCTGCGCATTACGCACCTTCAGCCTCAAGTCCACTTGCGTGCTGTCATACCAGTGTTTCTGTTTGGCCAGATACACAGGCATACAGTCGAGCGTAGGCAGCACCGCCACCTTGAGCGCAGCCGCTTCCTCTTGCGCCAATCGGGCCCTTTCTGCCCGGCTGAGTCTTACTTTCTCTTCATACGACTGGCCGCAAGCCGACAGCAAGACAATGACAGCAAGCAGGAATATTGGTTTATGTTTCATCTGTATTCACATATTTATTTATATGCAAAAGTAGCAATATTTTTTGATACAATAAAAAAACTTAGTACTTTTGTGGTAATCAATATACAAGACAATGGCCAAAGACAAGATAGCGTACGTCTGCTCGGAGTGCGGACAGGAATCGGCGAAATGGATAGGAAAATGTCCGAATTGCCACAAGTGGAACACGTTCAAAGAGATACGTATCTCAGCCGATACAGGCACCACTGCCGCCAAGTCGGCTGCGCAGACGCTCAATGCCCACCGCAGCGTGGGCGAGGGCCACAGCCATGCCCTGCGACTCCGCGACATCGCCGCCAAGGAAGACCCGCGCATCGACACCCACGACAGCGAGCTCAACCGTGTATTGGGTGGAGGCATTGTGCCCGGTAGCATCATCCTGTTGGGTGGCGAACCCGGCATAGGCAAGTCTACCCTCACCTTGCAGACCATCCTGCGCATGAGCGACATGGATATACTCTACGTGTCTGGCGAGGAGAGCCCGCACCAAATCAAGATGCGCGCCGAGCGTATCGGCAAGGGCAACAGTGCCCTCGACCACATCAGCATACTCTGCGAGACGTCGCTCGAGAATATCTTCGCCTGCATCAAGGAAGTCAAGCCCCAGCTGGTCATCATCGACTCGATACAGACCATATCCACCGACGACGCCGAGTCAAGCCCTGGCAGTGTGACTCAGATACGTGAGTGCGCCTCTTCACTGTTGCGGTTTGCCAAGACCAGCAGTATACCGGTCATCCTCATCGGACACATCACCAAGGAGGGTTCGCTCGCCGGCCCAAAGACGCTGGAACACATCGTAGATGCTGTCATCCAGTTTGAGGGCGACCAGCACTATATGTACCGCATCCTGCGCGGCATCAAAAACCGCTTTGGCAGCACCTCCGAACTGGGCATCTACGAGATGGAGCAAGACGGTCTGCGCCTGGTGGGCAACCCTTCAGAACTGTTACTCACCGAGGACCACGCGGGGCTGTCAGGCATAGCCATCAGTGCAGCCATCGAGGGCGTACGCCCCTTCCTCCTGGAGACCCAGGCACTGGTTTCGTCGGCAGCCTATGGCACTCCCCAGCGCTCTGCCACGGGTTTCGACCAGCGCCGACTCAACATGCTGCTCGCCGTATTGGAGAAGCGGGTGGGATTCAAGCTCATGCAGAAAGACGTGTTTCTCAATATCGCCGGCGGACTGAGAGTCACTGACATGGCGATGGATCTCAGCGTGATTGCCGCCGTATTGTCCAGCAACGTAGACACCCCCATCGAGGCTGGATGGTGCATGTGTGGCGAGGTGGGTCTCAGCGGCGAAGTGCGTGCCATCAACCGCATAGAGCAGCGCATCGCCGAAGCCGAGAAGTTGGGCTTTACCGACATCGTCATCCCCGCCCTCAATCTGAAGAGCGTCAACCCACACAAATACAATATCAAGCTCCATCCCGTGCGTAAGGTTGAAGAAGCCCTGCGCGTCCTTTTCGGATAGAGCCTTCACCCCCGACAACAGCAAGAGCACCTTGGGCATACCGTAATGGATAGCCCAGGGTGCTCTTGCTGTTTATACGCCTCTCCCGTTATTCTTCGTCGTAGACGGTATGGTCTTCGATGCCGGCATCGGCCAGAGCCTCGATGCGCTCACGACAGGTACCACACTTGCCACAGTGATGCTCGCCACCCTTGTAGCAGCTCCAGGTCTCGGCATAGTCTATGCCCAACGCCTTGCCGTGGCGGGCTATGTCGCTCTTGGTAATCCCGGTATAAGGAGCCAGCACCTCTATGCCGGGATAGGTTCCCAGCCGCGTAGCTTCAGACATGGCGCAGACAAACTCAGGTCTGCAGTCGGGGTAGATGGTGTGGTCGCCGCCGTGATTGGCCATCATCACATATTTCAGCCCGTTCGACTCAGCCACACCTGCCGCTATCGAGAGCATGATGCCATTGCGGAAGGGCACAACGGTCGATTTCATATTCTCGTCATCATAGTTGCCCTCGGGGATGGCCTCGGCGCCCTCCAGGAGCGAACTCTTGAAATACTGGTGCATAAATCCCAGATTGATTACGATATGCTTGATGCCCAAGCGCTCGCAGTGCATGGCGGCAAAGGGAATCTCACGCGCATTGTGATTGCTGCCATAATCAAACGAGATACCCAGCGCTATACGCTCCTTGTATTCATAGAGCATGGTGATGCTGTCCATGCCTCCACTTACTATCAAAACAGAATCTTTGTTCATATTGCTTATTGTTATCACCCTGCAAAATTAGACAATAAATGGTTAATACCATCGTTTTGTTCCCGATTATTTTTGGTTTCATCATCGAGGGCACTACTTTTTTGGCCCATCCGTATAAAATTATTAAGGTGTAATGACTTTATCATCAAAAAAAGCACTAACTTTGCATACAGATAATATAACCAATCATTAAAATACAAACGAAATGAAAATCGATCAATTCAACTTTGCCGGTAAGAAGGCAATTGTCCGTGTAGATTTCAACGTGCCACTGGACGAGAATGGCAACGTAACCGACGACACCCGTATCCGTGGTGCTCTGCCCACCTTGAAGAAGGTACTTGCCGATGGTGGTGCCCTCATCATGATGAGCCACATGGGCAAGCCCAAAGGCAAGGTTAAGCCCGAGCTTTCATTGGGTCAGATTGTAAAGAACGTAAGCGCCGCTCTCGGTGTTGAGGTTAAGTTTGCTCCCGACTGCGGTAACGCCAGCGAGGCTGCTGCTGCCCTCCAGCCCGGCGAGGCACTGTTGCTCGAAAACCTCCGTTTCTATCCCGAGGAGGAAGGCAAGCCTGTAGGCGTAGAGAAGGGTACACCTGAGTTTGACGAGGCCAAGAAGGAAATGAAGGTTCGCCAGAAGGAGTTCGCCAAGAAGCTCGCTTCTTACGCTGATGTATATGTTAACGATGCCTTTGGTACAGCTCACCGCAAGCATGCTTCTACCGCCGTTATCGCTGACTACTTCGACGCCGACAGCAAGATGCTGGGCTACCTCATGGAGAAAGAGGTAACAGCCATCGACAACGTGCTCAAGAACGCCCAGCACCCCTTCACCGCCATCATCGGTGGTTCTAAGGTAAGCTCTAAGCTCGGTGTCATCAAGAACCTGCTCGACAAGGTAGACAACCTCATCATCGGTGGTGGTATGGGTTATACCTTCATCAAGGCACAGGGTGGCCACATCGGCGAGTCTCTCCACGAGGACGACCTCATGCCCGAGGCACTCAATGTAATGGCTGCTGCCAAGGAGAAGGGTGTAAACCTGAGCCTCTCTGTAGCTACCGTTGCTGCCGACAGATTTGCCAACGACGCCAACCGCAAGGTGGTAGACATTTTCAACATCCCCGATGGATGGGAGGGTATGGACGCCTCTGAGGAGAGTCTGGAGCACTGGAAGAAGATTATCCTCGAGTCTAAGACCATCCTGTGGAACGGTCCTGTAGGCGTATTCGAGATGGAGAACTTCGCTCACGGTACTGGCGAGATTGCCAAGTATGTTGCTCAGGCTACCCAGGAGAATGGCGCATTCTCACTCGTAGGTGGCGGTGACTCTGTTGCAGCTGTCAACAAGTTCGGCCTGGCCGACAAGGTATCTTACGTATCTACCGGTGGTGGAGCTATGCTCGAGGCCATCGAGGGTAAGGTGCTCCCCGGCGTAGCTGCTATCGAGGGCTAAACCAGCATATCCTATATCATTAGTATCATATCAGGCGGAAGGGTCGCAGAGTGACCTTTCCGCCTTTTCTTTATCCCTGCAGTCTGCCCCGCTCCACCTCTGATTACCCCTACATCGCAGGCAGCCATCCATGTCATTGTTTCTCATGTCTTTGCCGCCGTGGCAACCACGGTTGGCGACGCGTATCTTACGGCACGCGCTTCCGCACCGCTTGATACGAATATCCGTTTCAAACAACGCGCGCTTGCGCACCAAATGTTACGAGCCGCCCGCGAGGGTCAGGAGAGTTGGGATGGTGGTCACAGAGATTAACGAATATACTCGCGGAGCATAGACGAGACCGAGGTAGGCAGTCTGGTAGACAACATGCCGATGAAGATAACGATAGGCGCGCTGCACGACCTGAGGTTTGACGCTACCCTCGAGTACATCTCGCCCAAAGCCACCGAGAACAACGGCGCCAACCAGTTTGAGGTAAAGGCTGCCGTGCACAGTATCAAGAACGGCAAGATACGCTCGGGCTACAGCGCCAATGCCGAGATAGTGCTGGCAGAAGCCAAGCACGTGGTGTCGATACCCGAGAGCGCCATAGAGTTCAGCGGCGACTCTACCTTCGTCTATCTCATCAAGGGCACAGGCAAGGACAAGACCTATGAGCGCCATGCCGTGGTGACCGGACTGAGCGACGGCGTGAACATCGAGGTAAAGAAGGGTCTCTCGCTCAAGGACAAGGTGCGCGGCCCACAGATTATAGCCGACGCAGCCGGCAACGACGAATGATAACCCATAAAAGACAACGAGTATGACGACAAGGATAATCATGGCAGTGGTCGCCGCCTGCATGGGCGTAGGCACTGCGCAAGCACAGCAGGCGTGGACGCTGCGCCAGTGTGTGGACTACGCCATAGCCCACAACATCAGCGTAAAGCAGATGCAGAACACGCGCGAGTTGCAGGCTCTGCAGCTGAATACCGACAAGAACAGCCGTCTGCCCGACCTCAACGGTTCGGCAGCCCAGAACTTCTCATTCGGCCGCGGACTCACGGCGCAGAACACGTATGAGAACAAGAGCACATCGAGCACATCGTTTACGATAGGGTCGACCGTATCACTCTTCGACGGCTTCCGCACACGCAACACCATCAAGCTGAGCCAGCTCAATCTGGACGCTGCCGACGCAGACCTGGACAAGGCGCGCAACGACCTGAGCATGAATGTGGCAAAGGCTTACATCGAGGTGCTCAATGCCGCCGAGGCCATGACCGTGGCGCAACGCCAGGTGTCTATCGACTCGATGCAGGTGGTAAGGATGCAGGGCTTTGTGGACAACGGCAAGGCAAGCGTGGCCCAGCTGGCTCAGCAGAAAGCCACGATGGCACAGAGCCAGCTCACAGTGACCACCGCCGCCAACAACTACCAGATGGCGCTGCTCTCACTGTCGCAGTTGCTGGAGCTGCCATCGCCCGAGGGTTTCTCCATCGTGCGTCCAGACATCGAGCGCATAACTCCCGCGCCAGGCAACATCGCCTCACCCGAAGCCATCTTTGCCGAGGCTATGGCGGTGAAACCCGAAGTCAGGGCACAGCAGACCCGCGTGGAGGGCGCCGACTACAACATACAGATAGCCAAGGCTGCGCGCTATCCCCAGCTCAACCTCAACGGCGGCTTGGGCAGCAACTACTACAAAACGAGCGGTTACGAGGCAGACGGATTTGCCAAGCAACTCAAAAACAACTTCAGCCAGTATGTAGGACTGAGTCTGAGCATCCCTATCTTCAACCGCTTTGCCACGCGCAACAACATACGCCGCAGCGAGATAAACCGCGACACCGAGCGGCTGAAGCTCGACGATGTGCGCAAGTCACTCTACAAAGAGATACAGCAGGTGTACTACAACGCGCGTGCTGCCGAGAGCAAGTATGCCAGTAGCCGCGAAGCTGTGGCAAGCAACGAGGAAGCCTTCAAGCTGACCCAGGCAAAATATGAGAACGCCAAGGCCAGCATCACGGAGTTCAACGAGGCCAAGAACAATCTGCTCAGAGCGCAAAGCGAACAGATTCAGGCCCGCTATGAATACCTCTACCAGACCAGTCTGCTCAACTTCTACAGCGGTAAGGCACTCGATTTCTAATCTTTATCCCACCATCAGCATTATGCCTATCATCAACATCACATCACTCGACCACCCCGGAGTGGAAGTCTTCAGCAGCCTCACCGAGGCGCAGTTGCGGTCGGGGCGATACACCGACAAAGAAATATTCATCGCCGAGAGCCCCAAGGTAATCCATGTGGCGCTCAATGCGGGCTATCGCGCCACAGCCCTGCTCTGTGAGCGGCGCCACATCGACGGCGATGCAGCAGCAATCATCAGCCGCATCGGCGACGAGGTGCCTGTCTATACCGGCGACCGCGACCTGCTCGCATCGCTCACGGGCTATACGCTCACGCGGGGAGTGCTGTGCGCCATGGAGCGTCCGGATCTGCCCACGATAGCCGACATCTGCCGCACGGCACATCGCATCGCGGTCATTCACGGCGTGGTCGACACCACCAATATCGGCGCCATCTTCAGGTCGGCAGCGGCATTGGGCATCGACGCCATCGCGCTCACCACCGACTCGTGTGACCCGCTCAACCGCCGTTCGGTGCGCGTGTCGATGGGTTCGGTGTTTCTCATCCCCTGGACATGGATTGAGGGTAGCGTGCAACAGCTCAACGACTACGGGTTCAAGACCGCAGCGATGGCGCTCACCGACCGCTCGATAAGCATCGACGACCCGCGGCTGCCCGAGGTGGAGCGGCTGGCCATCGTACTGGGCACCGAAGGCGACGGACTCCCCCACACCACCATCGAAGATGCCGACTACGTGGTGCGCATCCCGATGTCGCACCAGGTGGACTCGCTCAACGTGGCTGCCGCCTCGGCTGTGGCGTTCTGGGAGTTAAGAAAACGGTAACGGCGATAGTTTTCTGGGCATTTGTTACACATTTACGGGGTAAATGTGTAACTTTGCACACAGATATACGTTAGATGATTATGACAATAAACGACAAGACAGGACTGGTATTGGAAGGAGGCGGCATGCGCGGCGTGTTTACCAGTGGTGTGCTCGACGCCTTCATGGTGCATCAACTCTATTTCCCTTATGCGGTGGCGGTCTCGGCTGGTGCCTGCAACGGCATGTCTTACTTCAGCCGTCAACTGCGTCGTGCGCGCATATCCAATATCGACTTTCTTGCCCGTTACCACTATGTGGGGCTGCGACACCTGCTCACCCAGGGTTGCATCTTCGACCGCAAGCTGCTCTATGATGCCTTCCCCAACGAGCTGATACCCTTCGACTTTGATACATACTTCCAGCACTCGGCCAACTTTGAGATGGTCACCACCAACTGTCTGACTGGGCGCGCCATGTATCTCACCGAGGACCACGACCGTCAGCGTGCGCTCGATATCGTGATGGCGTCGAGCAGTCTACCTTATGTAAGCAAGATGGTCACCGTCGACGGCATCCCCATGCTCGATGGCGGCATCGTCGACAGCATCCCCCTGCGCCGCGCCCAGGAACGCGGGTATGAGAACAACGTACTGATACTCACCCGCAACCGTGGCTACCGCAAGAAGGGTCGTGACCACAAGATTCCCCATTTAATCTACAAGAACTACCCTCGTCTGCGCGTAGCCCTAAGCCGCCGCATAGAGGTGTATAATGAGCAGTTGGCATACGTGGAGCAGCTCGAAGACGCAGGCCAGGTGGTCTGCATCCGTCCCGAGCGCCCCTTGGAGGTAGACCGCATAGAGAAAGACACCAACAAGTTGGAAGCCCTATACGAAGAAGGCTACGCCTTAGGCGATAAGTTCTGCAAGGAGATGAAGCCCCTCCCCAACCCTCCCCAGGGGAGGGCACTGAAAAACTAAAAACCACTATCAAATTGAAAGTTGATGACGGAGAAATAGCTGTTTTACCCTTTATTATCTGTCTATTTTAGCCTTATTTTAGGTGATTTGCAGAAAGAGAAGTTACAAATCGTAAGCATTTTCCGTTTTGGTCATAAAAAAAGGGGACTTTTTCAGTGCCCTCCCAGGGGGCGGGAGTTCAATCATGCTGTGGCTGAGCCTGTTCTGCATTAACACATTCCTGCTTGGGGAGAGCATTGAAATGGAGTTTGTTGTGGATGGTACGCACCCTTGGCAACTCTATAGGAGTTGCGATTACATAGCCCAGGGTTGAGGGGCGAAGCGCCTCTACCCTGGGTGCAAATCACTACAAATCAATGCTACTCTGTAAGAGTTGCCACAATAGTGGGGACAGTTACCCAGGGTAGCGTGCTGCGCCCGCAACCTTGGGCTGGGAAAACGCAACTCCATTACCTTTCCGCTCCGCGCCGGTGACCTTCGGTTCAGAGTTGCTGCTGTTTGCGGAAACCCAACCAGAGCCACAACCCGGCTTTCCCCAAGGGGAAGGAGAGCCACCCAACGCCCTAAAACTCATCCAGAAGAAACTCCCGCCCATACACCTTAATTACCTTCATTCCTTTAACTTCATATTTTCCTTGAAAAAAGTTTGGTTGTTTGAGACTTTATTGCTAACTTTACACCCGAAAAAGAAGATTCTCGGTTTATACCAAATCAAAGATAACAGAACCCGTCTGCATCCCGGAGACCTGCAGGCGGGTCACTTTTTTTATAAAACAGGTATGGTAAATCAGAAACCGCATAATATAGAAGAACAGATTCGCTTGCTTCGTGACAAGGGCATGAATTTCTCAGATGATGAAGAGCGTAAGGCAAAGGAGTGTTTCTCGCGTATCAGCTATTTCCGTCTGAAATATTATTGGAGAGACTTACTGGATGCAGATACAGATGGAGATTTCATTGAAGGAACCACCTTTAGTGATGTTATCCGGCGGTATGATTTCGACCATCAGCTGCGCCTCATCCTTTTTGACGCAATAGAAATAATAGAAGTGGCATTGCGTTCAAAGGTGATTAACCATATGTCACAAGCCGCAGGTAATGGATTATGGTATTTGGACTCCTCCCTTTTTGAGAACAGTGATTACCATGAAGATTTCGTTTACGACTTAAAATATGAATTTGGAAGAAGTACGGAGCCTTTTGCCAAAGAATATATAGACAGTCATCCCAACTGGGACGAGGAGTCTTTTGACGGTGACAATCCGGATGCGTGGAGGATAATAGAGGTGGCAACATTCGGTACTCTTTCCAAGATGTGTAAAAACCTTAAGTCGCAGCTTCCGCAGCGTTCCGCAATAGCCAACGATTTTGGACTTTACTCAGCAAAAGACCTTACAGGTTGGCTTGAGGCGATTTCTCTGATGCGTAACATTGTGGCACACCATTCCAGACTATGGAACAGAACGTTTGGAAAGAAAGTAACCAATCCAAGAGGCTTACGTGGCAAATGGCTAAACTCACCATTGACAGAAAATCAGAAGAACAGGCCATACGGCTTCATCGTGGCAATGCTGTATCTCTGCAATGCTGTCTGCCCCGGAAATAAAATAAAAAATAAGATTCTTGATCTGATAAGTGCCAATCAGAACATTCCTTATCAAAGGCTTGGTTTTATCGGAAATTGGAAGGACGATCCAATATGGAGGTAAAAGCCGTTTGTGATGATTTGCACAAAAGGCTTTTCCTTGAATGGGTAGAAAGCGGGATGTATAAACACAAAACGGTCATTAGGCTGATTTGGATTTAATAAGCTAATGATATAAACACAAAAAGCCATGGTAAAAAAAGCGGCCGTTGGCCGTTCAAAAAGTTCGCCATTGGCGGTAAAAAAAACAGTTGCTTGTAGTGGTTCACCGAAGAGAGCAAGGAAGAAGAGGTGTTATATATCGACAAGAAATAAGGTAATCACTTTTTCTACTGGCGCAAGCCGGACTTTTTTTACCGCCAACGGCGGACTTTTTGTAGCTTCTTATGTGAGCATATCAAGTGGATATGGAACCGCACGAGACAAGTAACGCCTACGGCTAAACGCAACTCTTACAGAGTTGCCTAGTTAGTTGGGGGTAGCTACCCAGGGTAGCGTGCTTCGCCCGCAACCCTGGGCTGGGAAATCGCAACTCCGTCAGAGTTGCTGCTGCTTGCGGGGTGTACAACCAGAAGCCCCTCCCCAGCCATCCCCAAGAACCTGGAGATCTATCTTGCTGTGGGTGAAGGCATTAGACATTAATATCATTTCCTTTGGGGAGAACATAGGGAGGGCTCAAACAATAGTGACGCAGCCCATCTGGTCACCGGTACAAAACTCCTTTCAATCAAGGTGGTGTTAATATATCCTTCTTTTCATAATAACATTATTCGCACCTTTTTGAGATTTTTACCCTATCGGTTTATACACCTTTTCGAGATTTTCTGTAAGGATTGTATCTAAAAACTTATTCTCAATCTGATATTATTCCCTTACACATTCCCGCCCATCATCCTGCTACGGGTAACGCCTACGGCTAAACGCAACTCCTACAGAGTTGCCTGGTTAGTGGGTGTAGCTACCCAGGGTAGCGTGCTTCGCCCGCAACCCTGTGTATTGCCCTGAACTAAGTTGAATAAAAAAGTTCAAATAAAATGGGCAAAGAGA